>Ga0068630_1000196_pt1 | contig 17611 bp, 19 predicted proteins | sample InSIn4gowninarea_FD_77433 | JGI IMG/M metagenome (GOLD analysis project Ga0068630, IMG submission 77433) | Clean room microbial communities from NASA Spacecraft Assembly Facility at Jet Propulsion Laboratory, Pasadena, California, USA -... ... | reverse complement strand
GTCGGAGGTTCGACTCCTCTCGGGTGCGCCATAACATGAAGTAGAAACAAACATATTTTCTTACAGCAAATGCGGCATTTATGCTGCTATTTTTTTTGTTCGTTTTCAATCAACTGTTTGTTCTCTGTTTTAAGAACCGTATCGCGATGGAATGCACCTTTCATCGCAATCATGACAGTGTTATCATTTGTTCCGACTATTTCACCATCTGCTAACCAAGCATGCAAGGTTACACGTTGTTGTTTAATAGACTGTAAAATTCCAGGCCACACTTGACTGACAGACGCAGCTACAGAAGAACTCTCACTCTTAGTAAGATGGGGGGAACTTGTTACAGATTTGTTGTGATTTTCTGATTTTGTCTTTTGTTGTACCGGCTTATTGGAGGTTAATTCAGGCTCATATACTGGTTGTGGTGGTGATTGCAACATAGGTTCGTCTGGATGTGTTAGTTGATGTTTTTCCCCTGTTTGCCGCATAACAAAAAGTTCCAATAAAAGGAGAGGATGATGAACCCATTTCAGTTGTTGCTGAATTAATACCAATTCCTCTACCCAATCCATCAAGGCGTCTGTCTGATATTCGTGGATCTGATTTTTAATCGTCTCTGATATACTCGCTTTTTCTACCAAAGTTTTTGCCAGTAATATATCCCTTGTCACTAGCAATAAATCTTGAACAACTTGGTCTACTTCTATGCCATACGTAATGAACTCATCTAACTGCTGTAATGCAGCAGACCTATCTTTTTTATGTAGATAGGTGAGAAACTGAAGCAATGATTGCTCCGAAACTCCTCCAATAATAGAAAGAACCACTTCTTCTGTCAGACCGTCCTTGGAAAAAGAAATCGCTTGATCCAACAAACTCAAGGCATCCCTGAGGCCACCTTCTGAAACACGCGCTATTTGCTCCAATGCAGCATTATCAGCAGATATTCCCTCTTGTTCTACAACATACTGCAACCTGTCAACCACACGTTGATGCGGGATACGACGAAACGGAAAACGTTGACACCTGGAAATGATTGTCGCAGGCAGCTTATGTGGTTCCGTTGTCGCTAGGATAAAGATGACATGTGCTGGTGGTTCTTCTAATGTTTTTAATAAGGCATTGAATGCTTCCGTCGTCAACATATGAACTTCATCAATGATATATACTTTGTAGCGAACTTCAGTTGGTGCATACTTTACTTTATCCCGAAGATCACGAATTTCATCTACGCCCCGATTAGATGCTGCATCAATTTCAATCACATCCAAAAGGGAGCCTTCGGTAATCGCTTTACATGCCTCACATTCATTACATGGTTCCGCGGCTGGCCCTTCTGTACAATTCACTGCTTTAGCAAATATCTTAGCTGCACTAGTTTTCCCTGTCCCTCTGGGACCACTAAACAAGTATGCATGAGAAATATGTCCACCGGTTAGGGAGTTGGCTAAGGTAGTGGTAACATGTTCCTGTCCCACTAAGTCTCGGAAATGTTGCGGTCTCCAAACACGATACAATGCTCGATAGGACATCGGGAAAACACCATCCAATATTTTAAATTCAACCCTCATCATACTACATCTTGCGTTCTCTTTCCAAAAAAACAACCCTTCTCATGAAGAGAGGGTTGCAAGTGGCAAATAGATATAAAAGGTAGTTCCTTGTTCGTCAGAATGAACCTCCATCTTGCCATTTAATTCTCTCAGGATTTGTTTACAAATAGGTAAACCAAGCCCTGTTCCATTTTCTTTGGTCGTATAAAAAGGATCAAATACCTTGTCTATCAAACAACGGGGGATACCGGGACCTTGATCTGCTATCTCCACCACTGCATATTGGCTAAACTCATCTTGACTGACTCGAATCGATAAAATAGCATCGCTTATCATCGCTTCAATCGCATTCTTGCACAAGTTAAGAAATATTTGTTTGATCAATTCACTGTCTGCTTCAATTAATAGAGAGCCTTCTACTTCTTGATGAAATTGTAACTCTATATTATGTAGTGTCGCTTCACTCTGAACAATCGGCAAAATTTCATCAATGGCTTCATGGAGCATGATCGTAGAAGTACGACGGGCGACAAGCCGTGGTTTGCTGAGCAATAAGAACTCACTGACTAAGCTATTGATACGATTTATTTCTTTTAACATGATATCGATATAACCATGTTCCTTTTGTTGACCATTTTCTTTCAATTTATGACCAATCACCTGTAAAAAACCGCGTATCGAGGTGAGTGGATTTCTAATTTCATGTGCTGTACCTGCTGCAATTTGGCCAATCGTTGCCAATCTATTGCTCAATTGCGCTTGCTTAGCGAGTGAATTGAATTCGGTTTTATTCTCCATCATAAAAAAGTCACCGTTGAAATCGGATTCTTTATTTTTAATCCGACTTCTACGAACCAGAAAAAGATGCTTTCCTTCAGCAGTTTCCCATTCGAGTTCCATTTCATCTTGCTGTGGATGTGTATTGGTAAGGAAAGAGATGAATTGTTTGTAGTTTGGTTGTGAGGGATCGAGTTGTGAAATGACGTGGTCAATGGGACGATAAAGAACTTCGTCACGATTTAATCCGAGATATCGACTTGAAATACTGTTCAATTCTACCATAGAGCCTCGATGATCAATTAGCCAGATTCCGATTTGCATTTGCGAAAACAGATCTGTCATATGACCGTAGTGTGGAAATGGATAAGAATTTACAATCGGATACGATCGGTGATCTTCCGATCTTCTAGCGATATTTGCGTCTACATGGATCATAGATTCCACCACACTATCACTTTCCTTGAAACCATACGAACAACCACCAGTCCAGAAAAGAAATTATTTATCATCTTCGATCAAAGGAGGAAATTCCTCATGTTTCTAAATAGTTAAATTCTCTTTTTTTCCTTTTCTTCCTTCTTTTTTGTATATTTTTTCCATTTAAAAAGCAAAAAAAACCAGTTCTTTGTGAGTAGTCACTGAACTAGTTTGGTTTATTATATGTAAAAGCCGCGCACCTATCTTTGACTTAACTGTCCAAGCGGTAACTTCCCTTTCAGCTCAAACCAGGCAACCCTACGGCACACGAATAATCAACCTTAGTGCTGCTTCCGTCAGGACCTGACACGGTTCAGAAGCATTCGTTGCGCAGGACCCAATCGTCAACACTGTCCAGAAAGGCCAAGCCTCACACAGAGTAAGCCTCAGATAGGAATTCAACCCCGCTAAGGCGGATTGCGAGTTACAGGGCACCGCCACCTCCCCATCTAGCACGGCAAAAACTATCTTAACACAAATCGGGACAAACAACAACTTGGCGTGAGAACAGTTGCGTTATTGACAAATTTATTTTTATGTAATAAATTATTTTTACGTAGTAGTTTTCTTATAAAGAAGGTGTTTTTTAAATGGCACAACCTATGCAAGAGACATATCTCGTAGAACTTCCTGAACAAGCTTCCGCTTTGATTCATCCACTGCGGACAGAGATTCTGGCCCAACTAAAAGAGCCAAGTTCAGCTACCGAAGTTGCCAAAAAATTAAAGGAAACACCCCAAAAAATTAATTATCATCTCAAGACACTGCAAAAAGTTGGGTTGGTAAAAAAAGTGGGCACCCGTCAGGTGAGAAACTTGGTGGAGGTACTCTTCCAAAGTATCGCCAAAACCTTTTTACTTGCAGAAACGCTTTCTATCAGCAAGGAAACCATTCAAAAAATAAAAGATCAGGGTTCCCTTCTCCATCTCATACATACATCCGAACGTATGAAAAAAGATACCTTGTTACTGATGCAACAAGCTGATGAAAAGGAACATATTCCTAGTGCTTCCTTGCAAATGCAAGTGAACCTGTCTAATGAATCCATTCGCGAACAGTTTGTCGAAGACTACATCTCCGTAGTTCAAAGTTTAGTAAGAAAATATCAGACCACAGATAAGCAATCTCATCCCTATCAAGTTCTGTTGTCTGTTTATCCTGATCCAAATCAAGGGAGTGAGCACTCTGATGACTGACAAAAAACAAATTGCCACAACAGAATCTACTGTTGTATGGAGAACAACTGTAACCTCCAGCCCCAAAAATAATGTTGTTCCCTTTCCTGCACAGCATCAAGAAGCGATTTTCCAAGAGGTAGTACTTCATACAACAGAAAAACCTGTGAAACTAAAAATAATTTCATCTGGATTTGGTAGAACACATCATGGTTCATCTGAGACACGAATGCAATTGGCAGCGTGATCCATAAACAAGAGAGGATGGTAAACCATGCAAATACCTTATATCGTCGAACAGACCAAATATGGAGAAAGAACTTACGATATTTATTCTAGAATGCTGAAAGACCGCATCATTTTTTTAGGATCGGCAGTTGATGATCAAGTAGCTAATGCCATTATCGCCCAATTATTATTTCTCGCGGCAGAAGATGAGGAAAAAGACATCCATATGTATATCAATTCGCCTGGTGGATCAGTAACTGCCGGACTTGCGATATTTGATACGATGCAATTCATCAAGCCTGATGTTGCCACAATAGCTGTAGGCTTTGCCGCATCGATGGGAGCTACGATCCTTGTTGGTGGTACCAAAGGGAAACGAATGGCTCTGCCAAATACGGAAATATTAATCCACCAACCATGGGTTGGGCAAATCCAAGGACAGGCAACTGACATCGAGATTCGCGCCAAAAATATGTTGAAAACAAGACACACATTGAACAAAATCTATGTTGAACGATGTGGCAAAACAATTGAAGAGGTCGAACGGGATACGGATCGCGATAATTATTTGAGCACAGATGAGGCCTTGGCTTACGGCATCATCGACAAGATTATCGATCGAAAAGAGCTCGTATCATAAAAAAGCAGCTATGTTAGCTGCTTTTTCGTTATAAACGCATCAATTGGTGAATCTCTTTTACTGCTGATAAATAAAAATTTTCTACTTCTAACAATCTTTCCTTATCTTCATCTGAAGTCAAACTCTGTTTCCAATCATAAGTATAAACTCCTAGTTTATATCGCCTCTTCATTTCAAACTCATCTTCCTCTGATTTGCACCATTCTTGAAACAACAGTCGTATTTTCTCCTCATCTTTCCGCTCACAGCGAACATGCAGATGACTGATGGTACTGTACGCAAAGTCGTCGTACCAGTTAACCAAAAGAATACAGCATCTCGGGTCATTCGTGTGAAAGATCACTTGATAATCGGACAGTGGAGGTTGGTAATCCTCATCCCATTCCTCGTAACACTCTTCGTCTTCTTCCGCTTTAATCGGGATGGAATATGGCAACACATCATGGGGATATCCCAACATCGTTTTTAATGTTTTCATCTGCTCAAAACGATTTTCTTCTAACACATGGTAGAGACTGAGTTGAACAAGATCACTCTTATCTTGACTAAGAGCAGACTTCACTTGATTGACTGTTGGTACGGATGGGACTACAGGGATCGGAAGACCTGCTTTCTTCATATATACTGCTAATAGATCCCTAATGTCTATAAGTAACAAATGAGCAGCAAGTTCATAAGGAGTGTAGCCTGAGTCCAGCTCTCGTGAAGTGAGATCAGCGCCATACTCCAAAAAAAGTTTCACCAAGTCTATATGTTGATAATAGATAGCTCGACTCAAAAGTGAACCATAATACTTCAAAGGTAGGTTTACATCTAATCCAGCATCCAATAAAACTTTACTCAGTTCTATCACGATCTCCCTATTCGAACCTCTGATGACATCACTCCATAAATCGGAAGAGTTCACTGGAACTCCAATTCGTATAAACTCCTTCACTACTGCGATATCTCCCCTGCCAAGTGGCCAAACCAAAAAATCTTTCATTTTTTGTGGATCGGTTATCGCTCCGTATTTTATCAACACTTGAATCGCTTCGACAGAGCGGGCATCGCGCAAAGGCGGATGATAAAAATAATGACCTTCCACTTGAACTTCAGGATCGGCGCCGTGTTGTAATAAAAGTTCCATAATCTTTATCAGGTTTTTGTCAACAGCAAAATGAAGCAACGATCGGCGCATCTTATGGTTAGGATCTGCCCCATAACGTAAAAGTAGTTCTACCATTTGCGTGTCGCTATTACCGATTGCATTTTCTAAGTTAATATTAAAATTTAAATAAGGGGCACTTGGCCTAGCATCATGCTCTAACAACAACTCGGTTAAATCCAGATTCTGCTTCTCTACAGCAATATGTAACGGGAGTAGAAATGCTGCTTGATAATCATTGTGATTCAGCAGATTTGGATGGATATCCATTTCGAGCAGTTGCGTAGTAGTTGGAATATCTTCTGTTTCTACTGCTTCATAGAGTGACTTTTGTGGAATGAATTTATACTTCTTTTTAGTTGCTTCCGGAATCAATGTGGTCAGTAACTCTCCAGTCAGAGCAACTTGCCATGGTGCATGACCTCGCTTGTTGGTTATGCTTTTTTCTGCTCCAAGCGATAACAAGCCATTCACTCCAACTTCGTGTCCGCACAGAGCGGCTAAGTGCAAGGGAGTATTTCCGTCTTTATCCGGCGAATCGACATGTATTCCTTGTTGTATCAAATACGCAATCGTTTCATTTGTTCCACTAGCAGCAGCCATGTGCAGCAAAGTAACTTTAAAATATGGATCAACATAAGAATCTTGTTCGGTAAACTCACCCATAAAATCAGCTAATTCTTTCTCCATCACAAGTGCAGCCAGCTGATAAAATCGTTCATTATTATAACGCAAATCATATAGTAATCCTCGAAGTGATTCACTCTTCAAATTCTCACTTCCTTTATTTGTTGATCAAATTCTATTTAATAATAGTATCATTTCATGTATATTATCGTTGGTAAGTAACGCCATACGTGATAATCAAATAAAAAAGGACTTATCGATTACATAGCCCCAGGTTGGATCATTGGGGATACGACGATAAGTCCTTTTTATGTTTGGCAGAGAGGGTGGGATTCGAACCCACGGTAGCTTTGAAACTACACTGGATTTCGAGGCCAGCTCCTTCGACCACTCGGACACCTCTCCATAAATGGTATAACGTAACTATTATACACAATTATGCACAAATTTCAAGTAGTCATCGAATCCGTCTGTTTTTTGTGCTTTCTTGCCGAACGTAATGACCGAAAAAAGGACTGCAACATTTCCCTGCATTCCATTTGCAAAATTCCAGCGGTTACTTCTGTTTGGTGATTGAATCGTTCATCTTGCAGCAAATGATACAAACTATCCACACAACCAGCCTTGGGATCTTTTGCACCATAAACCAAATGGGGAATACGGGCTTGAAGAATAGCTCCTGCACACATTGGACACGGCTCAAGTGTCACGTAAAGCGTGCAGTCTTCTAGACGCCAACTCCCTAAATTCCTAGCAGCTTCGCGAATAGCCAAAATCTCAGCATGCAGTAGAGGATCTTGTTCCTGCTCACGAAGGTTGTAACCTCTCCCAATCACCTTGTCCCGATAAACAACAACAGCACCAATGGGCACTTCTCTGATACGCTCAGCCTTTTGAGCTTCATTTAATGCTGCGAGCATATAATCTTCATGATTCAAGTATTACCACTCCTAGCTTTTCATGCACTCGCCGCAATTTCCGTAAATCTCAAATTTATGTCCAGTTATTTCGAAATCATTTGGTTCGCCAAGGATAGCATTCATCGGACAAAGATCAATCGCCTTAGTACGGCCACAATTGGTACAGATCAGATGATGATGATGATCATTTGCAGTACAAGCAAGACGATATTTTTTTTCACCTGACCACTCCGTAACCTCGACAATTCCATACTGTTCAAACAGAGACAGGTTACGATAAACGGTATCAAAACTGAGCCCAGGGTATTCTTTCTGCATATACTCCAGCATTTCCTTGGCACTGAGATAGCGGCCTTCCCGCTCAAAAACATGAACCATCTGTTCACGTTTACCTGTATATTTATAACCTTTTTGCTTTAACATCTGTAGGGCAGTTGTAGTATCCATTATCATTCGCCTCGCACATTTGCTTTCTTATATTGTACCATAGAAAATATGCGCTTTCCGATGATTACAAATAACAATAATGCAATAGAGACAAGAACAATCGAACCTCCTGAGGCTATATCTAACCAATACGCCAACAACAGACCTGAGATTATCGAGAACTCTGCAAATACAATAGAAAGAAATGCTGTTTTCCGAAAACTGAGCGATAATTGCATACTGGTCGCTACTGGTAATGTCATCAGGGCTGAGACGAGCAAGATTCCTACTACTCGAATAGCAACCGATATTACCATCGCCACCATAACCATAAACAGTAAGTGCAGCCACTTGCCACGAATCCCCGATAGTACTGCATGTTCTTCGTCAAATGCTAACGCGAATAATTCTTTGAAAAAAAGGAGAACAAAACAAATTACTACAAATGCTACAATACCGATCAACCATAGATCTTGAGTATTAATTGCTAAAATATTACCAAAGAGCAGGCCCGATATATCAACCCCGAATCCATTTCCTAAGCCAATTAAAACAACACCAACCGCTATCCCGCCAGATAAGAGAATAGGTATCGCCAGTTCTTGATAAGATCGATAAAATTGGCGGATTCTTTCTACAAATACGGATCCAATAACGGCAAAACTCATCCCTGCGTAGAGTGGACTTATCGCTGCAAACAAAGTGAAATTTTTTTGCAAAAGTAACCCTGCGGCGACTCCTGACAGGGTGATATGGGATAAAGCCTCTGCAATTAACGACAGTCTCCTTACCACCAAAAAAATGCCAACTAGAGGAGAAACGAGTCCGATGATCAAACCAGCTAGGAGTGCATGTTGTAAAAAGGCATACTCAAAAAAATCACTTACCACTTCTTCTCCCCCTCAATGCTGATGACTGATTACTTGAACATCATGATTATAAGCTTTTGATAGTATCTCTTTTTCTTTCTTTACAAACGTAGATCTCGTCCCATGAAAAAACAATTTTTTATTCAAACAAGCGACTTGATCAACCAATGTAGAAACAGCACCGATATCATGAGTGACCATAATTAACGTCAATCCATCTTCTTGGTGAAGTTGATGGAGCAGATCATAAAACTGTTTGGTCGAATCGCGGTCTATCCCAACAGTAGGTTCATCTAAAATCAATAGTTTTGGTTTGCTGATCAATGCCCTTGCGATAAATACACGTTGTTGTTGCCCTCCTGAGAGTTGTCCGATATTACGTTTATGAAACGACTCCATTCCAACTTGTCCCAATGCTTCTTCCACTAATTGCATATCTTTTTTATTATATCTACGTAGAATACCTTTCTTTGACGCAAGGCCGGCCGCTACTACTTCTTGGACTGTTGCAGGAAAGTCTCGTTGAAAACTATTGGATTTCTGTGATACATAGCCAATTGCATGTTTTTGCTTCTCATCTCTTATGGTATTACCAAAAATAGAAACGACCCCTTTTTTCGGTTGTAATACCCCTAATGCTATTTTTAATAACGTCGATTTACCTGAACCATTCGGGCCAACAATACCCAGAAACTGACCTTCTTCAACGGAAAGTGATACATTTTCCAATACAGTCTGATGTTGATAAGAATACGATACATCCTCTAACTTTAGTAATGTATTAATCATTGGCAACACCCAGTGCTTTCTTTAAATTAGTTAAGTTATTCCTCATCACGGAGAAATAATCTTCTTTGTTGGCGATTTCCTGCTTGGACAAACCCTCCAAAGGATTTAATACAGCTGCTTCAGCATGAATCTCATTCTTCACTGTTTCTGCCAGTTTGTTATTAGCTAAAGTCTCAAAAAATACTGTTTTTGCTTGATGTTTTCGCAGCATATCCACGAGCTGTTTTACTTCTTTAGGGCTTGGCTCATCTTCAGGACTAAGACCCGAAATGGCTACTTGCTTGAGTTGATATTGGTCAGCTAAGTATTGAAAAGCGGTATGTGATGTGACAAATTCACGTTGAGGAGTGTGCAACAAAACAGCATACGCCTTTTGTAATTCTACAAACTGGTTATTTAGTTTCTGGTAATTGGCAGAAAATTCTTTTTTATGCTCCGGCACAGCTTTTACCATAGATTCGTAGATTACTTTTGCTTGTTGTTGTGCCATATAAGGATTTAGCCATACATGTGGATCATAGACTTGATTTTTTTCCTCTTTATGTTTTGCGTTTAACAATGGTATTTGTTTCGAAGTGTTCACTACCAATGTACGGCTTTGATCCATATTTGGTAAGGTATGTGTCACCCATGTTTCTAGTCCTGCACCATTATATAGAAATAAATCAGCTTTATTCAGCTTCATCATATCTTTCGGAGATGGTTCAAAATCGTGTGGTTCTGTACCAGGTGGAACAATATTTACGACATCTACTAAATCTCCTCCGATTTTTTGAGCAAAATCTTGAAGAGGATATAAGGAGACAATAATTTGTGGTTTGGAAGAGCTCGATCCTCTTCCACACCCAACTAGTATGCTTATTACAAAAGCAAAAGTTAGAAGCAGAATTATTCTTTTTTTCATCAGGGTCCCCCAAACAATCTTCTTATTATTTCCTAACCAAATACAATTATAACGATAAGAATATCGGATGTAAATCGTAAATATTACGTTTTATATTTAAAATGATTATATTTCTATTTTGAAAAAGAACAAAAAAAATAGCAGCATAAATGCCGCATTTGCTGTAAGAAAATATGTTTGTTTCTACTTCATGTTATGGCGCACCCGAGAGGAGTCGAACCTCCGACACATCGTTTAGGAAACGAATGCTCTATCCACTGAGCTACGGGCGCATAATGATTTCTATTATACACAGAAATAACAAACAAAAAAAGAGATAACAACCAAACAGAACAATAAAAAATAAGAATGATATGGATTCATTAGACTTTACATCATTTCATTACTATATCACCTGCCTTTTCTGATTTTGGAATATAAAAACAAGGATGCCACCCACTTGAGATCGATGTAAATACCTCTTCGTTAATGTTCATCTGAATGACCAAATTTAATTCATACTAATAAAAAAGCTCCCGTAAGGGAGCAGTGTCTTAAGTAACAACTTGTTTTTGTACATGATTAATACGAGCAAGCACTTTTTCTTTGCCAAGTAAATACAACGTGTGATTTAAATCAGGTCCATGGATCTGGCCTGTTGCAGTTGCACGAATCGGCATGAATAGTTGTTTTCCTTTGAAACCAGTCTCTTTTTGGACTGCTTTTAATGTTTTTTTAATCTCTGCTGGTGTATACACATCTAGTTCATCTATTTTAGTCGCAAATGCGGATAGGACCGTCGGAACTTGGTCTTGTATTAACACTTGACTGGCTTCTTCATCATAAACAGCATTTTCGATCGTAAACAGTTGGATTAAGGTGTTGATGTCACTGAGTTGATTCATCCCAGTTTGAAACAGAGACACTAACTCCCGAGTCCGTTCTTCTGCTTGTTCTCCACTCAATCCATTTTGATCAAGATATGCTTGATAATCTGCATCTTTGTCCAAATAGGGTTTGGTCAGCTGGATCAGTTCATCAAGGTCAGTCGCTTTAATATATTGGCCATTCATCCATGTCAACTTCTCTTGATTAAAAATCGCACCTGCTTTGTTGATTCGATCCAATGAAAATAGCTCCACTAATTTTTCCAGTGAGAATATCTCATCTTCGATATATTCCCCACCAGGAGACCAACCAAGCAGTGCCAAGTAATTATTCACTGCATCTGGTAAATACCCAAGATCATGATATTGTTCGATAAATTGGAGAATCGTTTCATCACGCTTGGACAATTTTTTACCATTTTCATTCAAAATAAGAGGAATATGTGCAAATTCAGGAACAGAAGAACCAATAGCTTCAAATAAAAGCACATGTTTTGGCGTATTAGATAAATGTTCTTCTCCGCGAATAACATGGGTTATCTCCATCAATGCATCATCAATCGTCACAGCAAAATGATAGGTTGGGATACCATCTGATTTGCAAATAACAAAATCTTCGATATCGGATCTTTGAAAACTCATATCACCACGAATATGATCTTGAAATGTGATCTCTTGTTCACCTGATACTGCAAAGCGAATCGTATAAGGGGTATTTGCTGCTTTTTTTGCCTGTCTTTCTTCTGGTGTTAAAGCACGGCATCTACCTGAGTATCTCGGTGTTTGACCAGTTTGTTGTGCGGTTTCACGCTCTGCTTCTAATTCTTCCTTCGTACAGAAACATGGATAAGCTTTTTTGTCTGCAACCAATTTATCTAGATAAGGTTGATACGTATCCAATCGCTCCATGCTCCGATATGGTCCAAATTCCCCGCCAATATCAGGACCTTCATCCCATGTCAAACCTAACCAGCGAAAGGCGTGGATCAATTTTTCTTCTGCATCTGCTTTGTTGCGATTGGTATCAGTATCCTCGATTCTTAGTATGTATGAGCCACCTAATTTTTTTGCAAATAAGTAATTAAACAATGCTGTCCGCGCCCCACCAATATGTAGGTGTCCTGTAGGACTAGGCGCAAAACGGACTCTTACCGTCATTACATACCCCTGCTTTCTGCTCTTTTGAGTGGGTAAAGTATACCATTTTCATCTCACAAGTTCCAATTGAAACAAAAATAACCCCTCTGATCTAGAGAGGTCATGCAACTTATTTAATCGAAACACGGTAGGTGACAAGCCATTCATTTAATTGCAACCAATATGCGAGTAGAGCTGGTATATTCATCAATTGCCCAAACCAAGGGAGATGCTGATTTCGTAAATCTGTCCGTAAGAACTGTTTCACTTTTTCTCGATCAAGTAATTGGAAAACAGGAGCCTGTTTGTTTTCTACTAACGCTTGCATTCTTTCGGTAACAAAAGTCAGATAACCTGGATGATGCGTTTTGGGATATGGGCTTTTCTTTCTTTCCATGACTTCTTTTGGAAGCAAGTGAGAAACTGCTTGACGGAGCAGACCTTTTTCCCTGTTCCCCATAAATTTCATCGACCATGGAACATTCCACACATACTCGACCAAACGATGATCACAAAAGGGTACTCTTACTTCAAGTCCAGCAGCCATACTCATCCGGTCCTTTCGATCCAATAACGTAGGCATCCATCTCGTCAAACTGAGATAAAAAATTTCTCTTATCCTCGCTTCTTTAGCACTTTCTTCTTGCAGTCGTGGCACTTCAGACAAAGCCTCCTGATAGCGATTATCCACATACTCCATCGGTTTGATGTGTTCTGCCAATTCAGAAGTCAAAAAAGGAATCCGTTCGTGAGTGAGTCTAGCCCATGGAAAAGTATCAGCGTTAACTAGTTCATCACGATGAAACCATGGGTATCCACCAAATACTTCATCGGCACATTCTCCGGAAAGAACTACGGTTAAATCCTCTTTTATCTTTTTGGAGAAAAGGATAAGAGAAGCATCAATATCTGCCATACCGGGTAAATCTCTTGATCGCATTGCACTCATCAATGTTTCATAGAGCTGATCGTTATCTAAAACAACATTGTGGTGTTCTGATCCAATATGTTCAGCCATTACTTTTACCCAAGGAGCATCAGGATTTGGCTGAAATTCATTCTGTTTAAAATGTTTTTCATTATCTACATAATCTACAGAAAAAGTATGGAGCTTCCCTCGATTTTCCGTTTCAAATACTTTAGCCGCATAAGCTGACAATGCACTAGAGTCCAAACCACCTGACAACATCGTACCAATTGGCACGTCAGAGACCAATTGCCTGCCTACGGTGTCTTGGCACAATTCTCTGACTTTGGCAATTGTCGTAGGTGTATCATCTATATGAAAATCACTCACTAATTCCCAGTACGGTCGAATTTTCAACCCATCTCGATTAAATCGCAACCAATGTCCAGCTTTCAATTCATGTATATTGCGGAAAACACCAACTCCTGGTGTGCGGGCTGGTCCCATTGCAAGCAATTCATTTAAGCCTTGCTCATCGATTTCTCTTGGTACATCAGGGTGTGCCAAAATCGACTTTATTTCAGATGCAAAGAGCAGTGAATTTCCAATCACCGTATAAAACAATGGTTTTACACCAATTCGATCACGAGCGATAAAAAGTTCTTCTTTTGTTTCATCCCAAATCGCGAATGCAAAGATACCATTCAGCTCTTTTGGTGCATCTTCCCTCCATGCTGAAAAAGCAGCAGGAATAAGCTCAGTATCACATCTTGTAGTAAAATGAAACCCTTTGGAAAGCAATGTACTCCGTAATTCATTTGTGTTATACAGTTCTCCATTGTAAACAATCACATACTTACGTTCTCCCCTTTGCTTTACCATCGGTTGAATACCATTTTCTGGATCAATAATAGATAAACGGCGATGTCCAAGGGCAACATGCTCAGAAATCCATGTACCTGTAGCATCTGGACCTCGACTTTCATGCTGGATATTCATTGCGTCCAATATCCCTTTTTGTTTACTTATATCTTGCTCGAGATTAATCCATCCCGTTAATCCGCACATCATCGTTCCCACCTTTCTCACTAGGCAACTGTCTACTTCAGCCTATGTTTTCAGGAGAAGATGGTGACTCCTTTTTTGGGGATGATTTTTTAAAAAAAGTAGGAATTAAATAAAAAAATCACCATAAGTAAGAGAATCTGTCCGATCACCGAGCGAGACCTTCTTTTTTGAACGAAAGGAGAATACAATGGTACAAGTTAAGGAAAGACAGTTTAAAATATGTCTGATTTTAGAACTCATATAATTAACACATTTACTCCAAATTAATGTGTTACGATCCAAAAGGATTCAAATGATTTGACCCACCTATAAGATCGGAGTAGAGTAGATGAAAAAAGTCACAGCTCTTGAACGATTTCGTGTCACAGCATTAATCGAAGGAATTTCTTACATTATTTTGTTAGTTATTGCCATGCCATTAAAGTATTTTGCGGATATGCCTATGGCTGTTACGATAGTCGGCGCGGCACATGGCGGACTATTTACGTTATACATCATTACCCTCGCCAACGTATTTTTCAAAGATAAATGGACGTTTATCCAAGGTTTATTTGCCTTCATCGCTTCCTTGATTCCATTTGCTACTTTCTACTTAGATGGACAGTTACGTCGCTATCAGAGGCCTGTACTGGGTAACAAAAGATAAAGAACAGCCTATCGATGATGTGCCCCCCTCTAAGTTAGATAACTTAGAGGGGGCATTTCTTATGCCAAAATACTTTCTTCAAGAAAGATCAATCATGATCAGAAAAGAGGAAATTTTCAAATAAACTTTTACCCTTTTTCTATTTCTGCATTTCCTTAAAATGAAAAATGTATCAACTATTCTTTTTTTGGAGGTTATGGTTAACAGGAACAAAACCATAAAAACTATCGTGACTGCTACATTTACTGTTGGAGCATTATCTCAAATCAGTCATTTGGGTGCTTCTACTAACTATCACACTCAACAAACGAGCTCTACACAACAACAAAATCATCTAAAGCTGATTAAACAGATCTAAGATTTAAGCGTTTCAAATTGAGAAATATAGTAAAAATCTTAGTGTCGCATTACCCTGTGAATGAACGACGTTGTTAAACTACTAAAAGGTTGGAGATACTTATGAAAATGGCAAAAATATTATTGGCAACCATTCTTTTAGCTGGGGCCGCTGTTCCGATCGTTACATCGATTTCAGATGTTCATGCTGCATCAAAAAAATCTTGTGTCACTTTATATGAAGATGTCCATTTCAAAGGAAAGAGTGTTACCATTTGTGATGATGTACAAAAGCTATCCAAATTAAAATTCAATGATAAGGCTTCTTCTGTAAAAGTATCCAAATCCGGAAATGGAGCAACCTTATACGAGCACACGGACTTTCGTGGTGGTTACGTTAATTTAAAACCAGGTGATAAAGTGGCAGATTTTACAAAATTAATTGGGTTAAATGATGTTATTTCATCAGTGAATATAAAGTAAGGTTGCAGAAGTCGCACATAACCCTACTTGTACAAATTTCAAGGCAATTCCAAACAGAAGAGATCTGTGAGATAAATACATCAATTTCTCAAAGATAAAACATGGTCCATTTCACTTATCCATGTCAAATAGACAATAAGGAAAAACCTATTGCAACCAATGTTCTTTTTATCGGAGAACATTGGTTTTGTATTTTTTTGAAGAAGCGTTCAGGTCGTGTTGGATACGATACAGATGGTATCTCGCATAAAAACGATCCTGCAGATTATGTAAATGCAACGGCAGTGTAAATTTCCTGTGTTACGTTTTTGGAAAATAATTTTCGTATTTTAAAGATGTTTCATCCAGAAGATTTTCTACGAACAATCTATTAATTTACACTCATCTCCATTTAATGTGTTCATTTACTCTGTTACCAATATCCAATGACCATTTAGCGTCTGTTTGTTGAAACAAAAAAAAGCGATCAAATGACCGCTATCTAATATAAATATGACCATCCGGCAAGTGATGTAGGTTTCCAAAGTGTTGGTTGATCTCATCTACTTGTTGGATGCTGGTTCGGGTGAAAGACTACTTGGTTCTTACCATATACCGCAAAGTAGCTGGCTTCTAGTTATTACTCGATTTCCGTTATTGAATTTCTTTATTTTCTTACATATAATTAATTTAACTTCTAGTGGAAGGAACCACACCATGGCCACTCTGGGTAGCTTTGCTGTCATCGAAGGTAAGCCGTCTCTGGACCTCGGTATGGGGAACGCGATCATCGGCATCGAGAATGGGACGTTCGGATCGTTCTGCTGTGAGTTTCCCAGTGCAACGGTACGTTGCACGATCCCGGGTCAGGATGGTCCCATCAATCTCACCGGAAAGGTGACTGCCACCTACAAGGGAATCGAGGAGGCGGCAGAACTCGAAGGTGCTGTCAATTACCAAAACTTCGTATCGTTCAACTCGAACCATGGTTGGGAAATCGAAGTGGTAATCCCTGGAGTCGGTTCTGTGCTCAAGTTCGAGCTCTCCGCGTAGGATCGAGTTCATCTGACGTGTGAATTCCTCCTGAAGGCGGGCTTCCGTTAGAATGGAAGCCCGCAGGATGTAGCTACAAGATGAGCTGCGTCCACCGTAAATAATGAGATTCCACATAGATCACAGCAAGCATGAGAACATGTATAATAAATCTTTAATAGGAACGTAATTCTAGATAAGTCGAACCAGCTTTAAGAAAGGCTGGTTCTTTGTTTTACATATTATGTGAACTATGTGACGGACTAGAGCAGCAACCCTGTCACTACTCATGTCCATCACGCTTAGAACATGGATACCCCCAAACAGAAAAAATGGGTACCCTTTGCTTAAAAGCAAGACTTGCATTTTTGCTGAAAAGGGAACAGGTGTGAGCCCTGTCCATTACAGCCTTCATTCCAACCGGCTTGTGGCTTAATTCATAGTCCAATTTTTGGGATTCAGTATACGACTGGCTGTTTTTTGTTTATTTGACTAAATTATTGCGATATGCATAAATAGCAGCTTGTGTCCGATCATCTAGTTCTAACTTGGACAGCAAATTTGTGATATGGGTCTTGACTGTTTTTACGGTAATATATAATTTATCTGCTATTTCTTGATTTGTATTTCC
>Ga0068630_1000194_pt1 | contig 17728 bp, 7 predicted proteins | sample InSIn4gowninarea_FD_77433 | JGI IMG/M metagenome (GOLD analysis project Ga0068630, IMG submission 77433) | Clean room microbial communities from NASA Spacecraft Assembly Facility at Jet Propulsion Laboratory, Pasadena, California, USA -... ... | reverse complement strand
TTGCAAAAAAAAAAAAAAAAAAAAAAATAATAATAATAATAACAATAATTTTGATATATACAAAAGAAAGAAAGAACATCTGAAGTCCAATTAAATGATAGGGTGAGGATGAAGGATTCTCCACCCCATAACACGTCAAGATAAACTCTACGTCACTAACATATAAAGCAACGTTAATTTAGATAAGTAATAACTAGTGATATGATAATATATCTATATAAACCCAACCAAAACAAAGAGAAAGCCTTAAGTTGATTGAAGGAAAACCTCATTGTCAAAAAGCCATTTAATAAGGGCACATAGTTTATTAGAGTTAACTTTATAGCGCAGAATCATATCCATCCAAATATGTTCTCCCATTGAAGGGGGTTTAGGGAAGTGATATCTACTAGTCAATGTACAATCACACGTGTAATGCAAGACATTACCCAGCTCTCCGCAAACACAATTAGGTGAATCTAGCTTTCCTATTCTATGCAAGAATGCTGGAAACGGCCCCCTATCCGTAAGAAACACATTAATATAGTAATTACTAAATAAAGCAAAAATGGAGACCCTAGGTATAAATTTATGTGTAAATCTTCCAGTGGAACTATTATCCCATTGAGATTGCCACTCCCGAAGGATGAAATCTTGAGAAATGCGTTTTATAAAAGACTTCGGAATAGGGATATCCAAAGAATCACCCTGAAAATCTCGTGAAGCCGCTTGCTTAGCCTTGGAGTCCGCCAGCTCATTGCCTGAGATCCCTACATGAGCCTTTACCCAAGAGAAACCACCATAGATTCCAATAAAGTTTGCATAAAGTAACAATATTCTCTGCAAGGTACTATTATTTTGCTTAGGGTTTTGTAGGGACTTGAGTACCGGCAAACTATCCGAATATATAATAAAAGGACGAAGACGAAAATTATTCATATGCCAAGTTAGGGCCTTGAAAATAGCCAATGCCTCCACTTAAAATACTGTATTGTAAGATTGTATCTTACAATTCCAAGTGAAAATAGAAACACCACCAGCAAAGACACAAAAGGCAACCCCAACACCCTCTTCTGTCTTAGAACCATCCGTGTAATATTCCAAACAAGAAGAAGGAGGTGAGGGATTTTCCAAAATAATATTATGAAAAATACCACTACAATAAGGCGGCAAAAACCAACGAGAAGACCTAATTTCCACTTCTTCAGGATGAAAAATTCTACTATCCAATTCAACCGTACTGTGCAACCTAAACAGAGAACCCACCAAATGTTCCCTAAAAAGCACAAGATCTATCGGTAAGACCCCTGCAAGAACCAAAGCCGTATCTGTGGCAGTATGACGATTAATTTTGGTAATTTTGAGAGCAAAGAATCTCTGAGCTGATTTTAAAATCCTAAGAACGTGAGAATGCAAAGGATTACGAACCACTCCGAACACCGAAGCCCGAGGCGGGAATCGAACCCACAAACTGCTGAACTGAAGACCAGAGCGCTAGCCATTTAATCGCAGTTGGCTGAAAATAAATGGGTGTTGGCCATATCAACATTGCTGAACCCTATTTTTGATGGAATTTCGACTATATAAAGCAGTAATGAATTTTTTTTTTGTTAATTTTCAACAAAGCCCTCTAGTGAATTAAAAAGAAGTTAATGTCTCATATGTAAAACTGATTAATTTTGATGTACATGATATACATTTAAAGTTTTTGCCTAACGAATTCTGAATCTAGCCGTATGTTTGCTGTAGGTAAAAACTGATTACATCAGTGATTTGTCTGCCAATTAAGACCAAAGTGATGGGAAGGTGACAGAGGAAGATAAGAAATAGTCTTTGAGGTTTCTAAGACTTGATAAGAAAAAAAGACAAATTGCAGTAGGCGAGAAATTCAAACTTTTGTTAACGTTAAAAAGGGAACTAAAATACCTCTTGAAGAAATGAAAATTAAAGTACCTAAGAAATTTACAAGGAATGGCTGGGCAATAAAAACTGTAGTTAACTTATCACTGGATTAAATGTTTAGTTTGTTGCAATGGTTTCTAGACGTGTTTCAGGCATTAATGCTACATTTTCTGATATTTGGAAATCGGATAAAGGATATAGAGAAGAAGAAAAAGATTTTAATGTGTGAATAAAATTAGAGAAATATTATTAAACAGATAATTCAAAGAATAATATGAAGAATAATACGAACTGTTAGATTTAGAATACGGTCACTTAAACCTTCATTTGCGCTGGGTTTCGAAAGGGCAGGATCTGAGTATATTTTGGGAATTGGAAAAGGCTGCCTATAATTTTTTAGAACAGGAATATGAATTATTTGTGATGAATGAATTTTATTATTTTGCTGATATTTATAATTATTTTTGCTGATATTATAAATGCTGCTGATTTTGCTGATATTACAAATATTTATAATAATTTCTCATATTATAATTATTCTCATATTAATTATAATACGAGAAACGTACGACATTGATTAAACATGTAGAGCAATACCATTTGAAGAAAAATGAAGAGTAATAATATTTGAAGGAAAAAATGCATACTTAAAAGAATAATTCATGCAGAAAAATAATATTTGAAGATATACAAAATTTAAACTTTTGTACGGCCGTCATACACAAAATCTTTCAATTTTTCAGAACAGAAATATGAATTATTTGTGATGAATGAAATTTATTATTTTGCTGATATTTATAATTATTTCAATGATCTACAATTTTTAAAAAAGGAAAAAATAATTTCCTATAATTTTCAGAACAAATAAATGATTTTGGGTACACAAAAGCGAGTTTATACTGTGTTAGTCTTATATATTTTATTAAATATCTCAACTTTAAGCTATTTTGAGACGGTAGAAATTTGAGGTACACTCAATTCTGGGCATTGTTAGGAACAAAAGTATAGCTTTCTCATCTCTGGATTAAAAGTTCATTGATCTGCAATACATTCTAGATGTGTACCAGACACTGCTGTTTCAGTTCCCGACATTTAATGTGGAAGAAAGTTACATAGTAGAAGGATAAAAGGAGTTTTAAAATAATCTCGTGACGTTTTCCCTTCATGAACAATGTTATAAATATTTTCGCCAAGTCCCTTACGTCGGTGACATGAATAAAGGGTCCAGGGTGAGCCATCCGTTTCCAACCTCCATGCAAATGGCACTTTGGACACTAAAAAATATGTGTTTACTTCGAAATGTATCATTTAGGGCGAGAATTTATCCCGAAATTTTTTCTTTCCCGAGAGAAAAGTTATTTGTAATAATTCGCCATTGCTCACAGAGAAAAGTTTCCTTTTCTGTTTTTTTGAAATATACAAACTGTCAGATAAATACACCATAGATGGACTTGAAAAGGTGAAATCATAATTTATTGGGCCTCGTTCATCATGAGGGCTGCATTGGTAGGGAGGCGTCATAAAAGAAAGCCGACGTCTTTTTGGGGGGATAGTTTAAGTCTGGGGGGAAATGCCTAGGTGATATATGTGTTTAATATTTCTCCTTCAGAAGGGGAATTTTAGGGAAGAAAATAAACTATCCGTCTGTTCAGATGTTATTTGCGAAAGATTTTTCAGCGATTTGTAAAAGAAAAGCTTTTAAAACATTGATTGTGTACATTTATACAGGGCGTTTGAAAACCATATATCTTTGCTTTGATTCCTTAATAATTGATTCTATACATATATGTCGAATTCAAAAGTAGTATACAAATATGAAAATCGTACGACATTGATTAAATATGTAGAGTAATACCGTTTGAAGAAAAATGTAGAGTAATAATATTTGAAGGAAAAAATGCATACTTAAAGAATAATTCATGCAGAAAAATAATATTTGAAGATATACAAAATTTAAATTTTTGTACGGCTCTCATACACAAAATCTTTCAATTTATATATTGTTCCTCATACATTAATCAGAGATCTATGTATAAAATGCCTCCGAAATGGAAAAAAGCCCTTGATATATGTTTAATTAAAGATATTAAGGAATAAATTAAAAACTAAAATGTAAAATATTACGATCATATAGACAGAGTGACTTTACACATTTGTCTTATTTCACGTAAAAATTCGTGTATAACTCTCTAATCTGAATTGCCAGTTTATCTATTTGTTTTAGTAAAATTGCACTGAAAATTATCTTTTAAGTTTTGATAACATATATATTATGCATCGAAGACGAATAAATGTACTAAAATAAATAGGGATATAGGATAGTATCGGAAAATAACAGAAACAGTAGTCTTCCAGTATATCAACTTAAATTTTTTGGCGAAAAACTTTAATATATCAGTGGAAAAACATTTTCACTGATCGTTAAGTAACTTAATTAATTTTTAGATACTTGTTTTTTGTTGAACATTCATTAAAAATTTATTTTACGTATTTTTCATTAACCAGACACAATGAATAAATATTACGTTCATAGATGGCGTTACCATACTTGGAATCTGTAAATGTTGTTTCTTTGCATTGAGACTCTTTGCGCAGAGGAGCAATGTTACAGGTGCTATTAGCACTATGTGATAATTATATAAATACGTAGATAAAAATTATTTTATAACTTTTTTTGCTTAAAAATATTTTTTGAATATTTAAAAATTCTTTCTGAGCTTGCATTTGGATTGCTGAAAATATTGAGATTTGATTGATATTTTATCCTTTATTTCGGTATTTAGAGTTAAAGCAAGAAAATTCTGAATTACTATGGTAAATACCCTATGATATAAAAAATAGTAGGACTCAGTTGTCAGTCAGCTTTTACAAAGTAGAAAGGTCTATTCCTATTTTTTTCTGCTATAGTTACCGTTATTCAATATATCACTTTATAAATTAAACATACCGAATTAAAATAATTTACAGAAGTTGTGTGTCAAAATTCAAAATATATTAATTTTTAATTAATATTTTGTGCAGTCATTTAAATGAATGTACAAATACAGATGTAAAATAAAATGCCCAGTGTAAACGTATTTTATTCTTTCTGTAAATGTAACAATTCTGCAAAATAAAAAATTTTCTCTTCGAATACTTTAATTCAGAAAATCTATTATAACCATCAGTTACAATAATTATGCAAACTATTTATGCCTTGGCTAAAAATTAGATACCTGTAACTATGAGGCAATCAATAGTATGTTGGCTAAAATAATGCATGCGTATTTTTTTTAATTTATTTTTTGTTATATACTTGTATGCGTTTTTCTTGAAATGTATCATTTAATGTTCGTAAAAAAGTCATTTTAACTTACAAAACCCAATGAATATACGAGAATGTTCACATTTGTTATTAAAATATTTCTAAAATATGTAATTATATTAGCTGGAGTGACGAAATGTAGTAAAGATATTTTTCATTTGTGGCCATCCGATGAGCGTGATTGATATATCTTTCTGAATCCAAGCTGGAGTATAGATGGTTCCCTGTATTCTATAGTTCGATACAAGAGCCAATGACGTTATGCACCTCGCCATTATGAGAAAAAATTATCTGTTTTCATGAAATGCCGAAAAATTATTATTATTTTAAATATTAGTTCAAAAATTATTTATTATTCTGATGAATAATTAGATTAATAAATTTATTTGACTTCATTTAAATTTTAAAATAATAGTTCATTGACTATTAATTTAAATAATTAATAAACAATGAACTATTAGTTGTGACTGTGAAATTATTATTTGTGCAGTGATGATGAGGAGTATCAGTGGAGAGTTATATGAGTTCGTCCTTAATTGTGCTGTGGTCAAAAATACCGTCCTCTCTTGGGAAGTACGTATACTAAAATGGGAATCCTAATCAGATATAGAGGACAGCACGTAAAATATTGAAGTGTTCCACATTATCAGGCTGGGGGTGCATTCCCCTAGGGCAGCTAGCAGCTGGTAAGGAAAATACTTGAGTGGGTGACCACTCTGGGCTCCAAACGCACACCATATATGGTGTATAAGTGCACGGTTACACACCATAAATAAGCCCATGCAAAATCCTTGGACCCGAAAGTCTGTGGGGAAGTTGCACGGGAATACATCATAATTTATATAGTAAGCCTAAACGGGTAAGTCAAATAGTACCCAAATTACGAACCTCAAATGAAAGCTAATATGAGATGCAGTGCCACCTACTGAGCAAAAAATTAAGCAAATTTATAGGAAGAAATCATAAAAGCTAAGGAAAAATAATACGTTCAAGTGGATGATCATTTTTTAAATTATTTTCGATAAATGTGCGGTTGTATTATATACATTATATTTACATGACTTCATTTCACTTCATCATATTTACAATACAGCGACGTTTGATGGGTACTACACTTTCAAAATAGGATAAGCTTCCCGTAGTCTCAATTTAAAAGTAAAAAGCATTCCTGAATTATTTTTGTGGAAGTAAAGCTAACCCATCTCCTGAAGATCAGCAAGGCTGGGCGATAGCAAAGCTAAAGAAATATTGTTTTAGCCTATTATCACGAATTCCATTCTACAATAAAACTATACATGCTCTTGATTTCTAGGATTTTGTGCTTTCCGGGTTACTGAAACTAATTGTATTGCAAAATTAATTTTCATATGATGTTCCATAATATATTCCATATTATGGAATGCGCATCATCAGATGTTCCATATTTATATATGTCTAACTATTTAGCATTAGCTACTGATCTCAACAATGAAAATGAATATATTGTACATTTGCTTACGTACGTCCATAAAAATCATAGTCGTAAACATACTCTGATCAATAACGATAGCTGTTTTTCTCTTATTTTTGGAAGAAAACCAAATAAATATTTTCAAAGGAGTTTTATCACATGTTTTTCTGCTAAAACATTTTAAAATAAATGTTTTTAAGGTTGGATTTTAATCTGCATTTAATGAATACTTAAGTGTATGAGTATCATATCTAAACATTTTCCAGGACTAGATATTAATTATTCATCTGTGTTTGCTTGAAAAAGCATCAAGCAAAAGAAGTTTCACCCTGCAGCCTGAATTTCAAACAAACCTTGGTTGTGTTAAGACCATAACGAAGTGTACCATGATAGAAATACGATAAACTACTTCTGCTCCTGCTAACAAGATTGTGGTGGGGCCGAAATGTTCCGACTGCCCGGGGGCTGCTTTGTAATGGAATTTCCAAGCACCCTGTCGGTGACATCGCAACATGGGGGTTAAACTGCCTGTCATCCCCCGTGACAGACATGGAGGCTCTGAGCAAACAAAGAGAGAGGGGGGATAACGAATTGTGTCCCGAAACGTCTCAGACGCATTTAGAGGTTTCTACATCTATCAAGCTAATAAAAAAAATAAAATAAATAAAACATTTCGGGGTCTAGGCCCCACAGATTAATATGTTATTCCACAGCGAATTCTCCCTAGAGGTTTCCACGCTCGTATTTTGCTACTTCACTTTGTGCTGTTGTAAAGCTGGCGTGTTTGACTTTTGAGGTGGAACCTATTTGGAGGAAGTTTATTTTTCAAGGGCTGAAAGTATTTTGATATTTTTTGTGGTGAAATCGAAGATGGACGACTCTCAGATTTCGTGTCTTCTATGTAAAGAAACGTTTTCTTGTAGCTATGTATATAGATACTTGCAGGCAATTTTTCTTCTACTTATGAGGTGAATTTCTTGCATTGAATGCACGAAATGTTTACGGATATCGCGTTCTTGTGTTTAATCTTTAAATGTATTCCCATGTTTGATGTTGAATGAACTTGTATTATTTAACGAAATAAAAGGTTTATCTTATGAGAGAAACAAATGTTTTGGTATTCATCATCTCTCTAACTTGTTTTTCGTAAACCTTCTTCTCTCTATCATGAATGGAGTGCATTTTTTGAGTTGTTTCTTAATGTCTTGAGTTATTTATTTTTTCTACACATTATATGTTTAAGCAATGGATAAATCTTATCTTATATCTAAAGGCACTTTTCTGAATGCAGTTAAAATCGATTTAAAGTATATACAAGAAATCCTTGTTGTCCCGAAGCGAACCAGCAAGGCAGAAGATGCTTCCCTACAGAACACTGAAAGTCAAGCAGCAAAGGTCTCAGTCAATGCTTGGGAGGGTGAACTCTCTCTTTCTGTCTGGTTAGCGCGGGAATGTGTACACTAATGCAAGATGGTGCACATGAAATCTATCGTGGCTCCAATGTTTTCCACACTGGATGTGCTAAGCCAAACAAACATCTTACAAAATTTAAGTTGATTCAAAATTAAAAGATTCAAAAATCTGAGTAGAAATTAGGCATCCACCTACTGGGGCTCTCTAAAAAAGGAAGCCAATCCTGTCGTCTCATCACTTGTTAACAGGACCTGATAAGAAGACATAGTCGGTCAAGCAAGGATAAGACAACAAAGATAAGTTCTTTTTTCTAATATTAACTACTTCCCTATTCATATCCAGTAACAAAGCTAGATATTTTAGTAAGTGATTGAATTCAGTGACGACACGGCGAAAATTTTCATTAAAATTTGTAGATGCCAAGTACAAAGTAACAAAATTTTGTATTTATTTTGTGCAGTAACGAAATATGTGATTGAAAATTGTACACGGCTAAGTATTTGAGTTTCGCAAGTATAACTTTGTGTTAAATTTTTATATGTGGATGCAGAATACGTTTGGATGTCTTTAACTGGATATTCTTCATTTTCACTACAATGATATGCCAGATGTTGACCTATCTATTTATGTTATGTTTTTTAATCTTGAAAACCTAAAGATTTAAATAAAAGACTAAACAAATTCCCTAAAAGTACAGTGCAGGTTGAATTCTGCCATATTGTCTACTTTTGCAGGAAATGGCACATGCTCAGTGGACTTTATTAGTAAATCAGTCCCCTTCCATGCCTAAAATATGCTGTGAGATACTCAGTAAATTTGAGGCTATAGAGGCTTATCTTTCACCTATTACTTAATTCAAACATTACACCAGAATTATTACGATTGAAGTTTGTAATGAATATGGATAGCAACTGAGAAACTTCTTATTTACGGATTCCCCAATGAGAGATTTGGACACAGAATGACTTACAAGGAAACGGGTGTTTGTTCTATGTTCTAGCCAGAGTGGAATATTCCAAGCAGGCCACGTCGCTTAATATCAGAGAGGGGGGGGATAAATATTAAGACATTGTGTTCTCATAGTTTTAAATCTAGTGCACAACGTGGCGTCATAACAAACATTGTCACTAGTTCGTGAGCAGTTTTGTATCAGTCAATCAGCTCCGGCGAATCGGAAATCGGCAAAACCAGGAACAAACCGTTTAACTCAGTGGTTCCAACCGGATGTACGTGGGGGGTCTTGGAAATGGTCCGATAGTGTGTCTGGCAGCACATGAAAATTGTTGTCAATCCAGAAATAAGCAAAGAAATCGGCTAAATACCATCAGTGATTTGTAAGTTAAACTTTAATAGAGTTCCTCGCTTTGCCGAGCAAATCCGTTCACTGTTGTACTTAATCACCCTTGAATTCGGTTACAGCTGATAAAGGTATTGCTTGGAGATTTGTACTGATTCAGTTTCAGACTGAGTGGTCTGCTGGCTTCTATGAGTTCGGAACCATTGATTTCTCTAACTGGAAAAAAGACTGTATTAACTGAATCCATAGTATGAAATGTAGAAAAATAATCGTGGTGTAGAATAGAAAAATGCCCCTTGAATGTGTCCCTAAAAAGACTTGTGTGTGATTATAAGGGGTGCCGTAATGTGGAAAAGGTTTGTAAATTCTTCATTAGAGGACGATTACTCGCCATTTATGGCAAACCTGCAACGAGCTGCAATCTGTTGCCCTGACAAAGAATGATGCCTTCTGTGGATTGCCCGGGCTGGGCATTGCTCGAGGCTAGGCCTTTCATTCATTTGTTTGGGGATCTCATTCTCTTTTTCTTATCAATTCGTGATCGAACCGAAGACGCGCGCACGCGAGGATCTAGATGTCACGTGATATGTACCTGTCCCTCCTTCCCCGGCCATTTCCTCCTTTTTTACTCCTCATAATCCGCCGTCTAATCTGATGGAAGATGCCTCGCTTAAATATGCACAAGCGAATGAAACCCATTAACGGAGGACGTTTTCGTAAGGGCATCACGTACGTTGTTATCTCCGCCTTAATCGCTTGTAGCTCTTACAAAGAAAGGGGTAAAAATGTTTCTTTTTCGTTTTTTCCCCCCAAAAACTTTTTTTCTCTGAATGCAATTACTTTATTATTCATAATGAAAAGGCTTAAAACTTATTGAAATTAAACATTGACGTATTTTATCGCGTAATAAATCCCGAATCTCTTCACATGTAGCCATGGATGCCATTTAAATAGATTGGATGCACACACCCAAACACACTTTGTAACTTTCCACCGATATACAGATCATTGTTTCATCTCTGCCTTCTAATCTAGGTACACCCAGCTTATCACTTCAATTTCCAAAAACGGCGTTTCTAATCAACCGTCGCACTATCCGACAAAATTTATTGAACATTCATTGAATTTCTTATTGCTGTTTTTAAACGTTTTGTATAATTTTTTATTAGAAAAATATGATTGCCAGATGCTAGCTTTTGACATTTTGGGATAAGCTGAGCCTGATCATTGCCAATAGTTTTGAATCAAAAGCATTTAGAAGAAAAACTGCTTTTCTGAATCCACGTATTTATGCATTAACCACATGGGTGACAGATGTCTAGGCAGGGATGTAGTTAGGAAAAGGGGGATCTAAGGGTTCCAAACATTCCCCCCCCCTCAACATTTTCGATTTTTGATTGAACGATATTCGTTTATTATATCTAATTTAAAATGTACGTGTTTTGCAATTCATAATTTATTTTTGACTTCCACTCCATTATACTCGATACTCCATTATACTCCTTTCCACTCGCATATTAAAAATAATAAAGGTTCAAGTATAAGGACCTTCAACCACCACCTGACTCTACTAAGACTAGAAAAAAGTTCTGTAAATGTAAATATTATGTTTGCTAGTGCCAAAGAGAGCAATATCACTTTCCTTTTAAAATCGCAGGTGTCGTTCAATTAATTTGCTGCACTTGAAAATAAATTAACAGCTCTGAGCTGTATTTTTAATAAAATATTATGAGCTGAATTGCTGGCCTATGCTGAAAGCACCGGTTCCCTTCAGAGCATCAATGTTGACCAGCATCGGATATGATCAGTGATAAAAAGGGTGACCTTCTGTTGGCGCATCCCATGTATATGCGGTATACTTGCGTTACTTGTGGTTAGTCGTCGAAAGTGCAAAGATAGGCAGAAATCTTCTTATTCAACTCCATGTCTGAATTACAGAAGGAATGTAGTCCCTGATTATATCTCTTGGCAAATGTGGCAATCTGTCTATGGATTCAACATGATTTTGCCTTGTGGAGGAATATACAACATCAAATGGAGCATTTAGATACATAAAAAACAATTCCATCACAATGATAAAAGTTAACAGATGCCAAACCAAAAGACAAAAAAAAAATATGAACTATAATCTCCAATAATGCCTTTGGCTGAAAAAGGAAAAAAAAGATAGAGCTCAAAGTAGTTTTAGCCCCAATGACAGACCATGTTGGGAGAACCAGTACTTGTAATATCATCGAAGCCAAGAAGCAGTGGGTGTTGTCAGTATTTGGGTGCTTGGCTAGTTGTGAACTGTTGGGGCACACCATGTATTTTTATTACTCTGAAAACAGTTATCTCCTTTGTGTACATGCCTAAATTGGAGAAGATGTTTAGTGCGTGGCACCATTTGTTGGTGGCTGCAGCAGTTCGTACAAATAGGTTCAACGTGCTGTTCCTCGCTCTGTGGGGAGTATGAAGCCTCACAGAAGCTGGAGAGACGGACTTAGTTCCATATTGTTCGAAAATATCGCGTGTAGAGGCAAGAAGGAAAGAAAAAAATGATATAGTGATTTTGCTGTTATTTTGTATTGTAATCATATACCATATTTATCGGTTTGGCATCTGCAATCGTTTTTGTGTCTATTTGTACTTAGACATAAATGAATATGAAAATATAAGGGGGTGGGAGCAAGCTTGTCTCGAGACTGAAGTCATAAAGTACCTTAATACTGGTCTAATCACTCAAAAACGTCATTTCTGTCATCTTCATATTGGAATGGGATCTCTATGAAGAATTTCAAGGACATTAATGACAGTACATCAGTGATACTTGTACATGATTCAGTAATTCAGTTTAAACATGAATTGTTTTGACGTAGTGTTTCCCTATTTATGATCACCTTTAATCGAGCTATGTATTTTCAGTCTAAACTAAATTTCTTTTCCAGTCAGCTCTGGACACGTTTTACCACTCTGAATTATAAACATCAATCTCTCTTTCTCATGCAGTGTTATCAAAAGAACTTCCTCTCAATGTCAAAAGAATGTTATCATCAGTAAATAAACGATATATTTTTTCAACTTTCAGAACCTCTTTTCACTCCCTTTTGTAAGCGATTGAGCATGATGAAGCCCCGACTTGACAGCGAGCTTTCTATGAGATGCGGGAACAAATTGACAAGAAAGGTCATGCGGACATGAAGAAAACGGGTGTAATAAACCCACATTATTCCTTTCGCAAACGTTACCATTCCTGAGAACAAGTTTGATTGATGCAGCACTTAGTAAATCAACACGGGATGTGTGCTCAGACAAAAGGATAGTGGTTCCTTTCAGTGGATGAGATTTTCCCATTCAATATATGTAATCAAACCACAAGTACATCATCTTCTCTTCCTTTCATTCACGAAACTAAAAAAACACGATTGGGTTTAAATAAAGATTGCTATTTGTTTAGCTACTGGGTTGTTTAGAAAAAAGATGAGAGCTAAACAAAATGTACTGACTGAAGAAGTCACGGAATGGAACTGAAGTTAAGCTGTAGATAAAGTTAATTGCATGACATCAAGAAATTTGATGTGATGCTTTTGATGATGAAGTTGATATTGCATTTAGATGATTGATGCATGAGAAAATGATGGATTTATGGCGTTGTTATTGTCGATTTTGTCGCGACGAGGCTCGAGTTGTTGGGTAAACTATTCCTGTGTGTATATTTAAAAACACCTTGCACATACTGCAAAATATATCTGTCATGGAAATGATTTAGTGGCGATGTACTACGCGATGTTATAGATCATAGCTACAAACGTTTGATTTGGGGAAATATGTCATTAATATATATGGATAAAGCATGACTATACACACAATGAATGGATTACGCAACAATGGTTGAGAAAATAATCTATGCAACAATCAATGCCAATGGATGAGAAAATAATTTATATCAGACAGCACATACACGCATAATGGTGCGTGTTGTGTAATCTAAATTATTTTCTCATCCCGTTAACACCTACTCTTAATCCTAGACTAGTTAGTATTAAAAGTGATATCTAGGTATAGTAAAATGTCTGTGTAACTACATATGCGTAACTTTAACGATTACACAACATACACGGTGCAACATGAACTTGATGACCAACTTTTATTCTCGATACTGTTCATTGTTGACATATACACTCAGGTGCAAAAATGCTACAATTGAAGTAAATTTTCATGAACTGGCGCTTAAAATTTTCAAAAATTATTGCTATAAAAATCACAAAAATTAAATTTTCTATATCGTTTCGCTCCCAATAGTTATAGTTAGTAACCGTTAAGCGCATCCTAACAAATGCAACACGAAAAACTCCAGCTCTATAAAACAAAATTTTGGCGAGATCTTTAAATTTTAAATTTAGGATATTTCCTATATTTATTGAAGGGTAGATTCAATATTTACAATAGTTTTCCAGACGTTTATGTAAAACTGTTGTAGATACCGAACCGACCCCTCAGTGAAGGTCGAAAAAATCCCACAATTTGAAATCAAATATCTGTTTCAATTTTCTTCGTACTTAGTAGGAAATTTTGTGTTGCATTTTACAGGATACGCGTGAACGTTTAGTTAAACAAAACGATAGGGAATAAGAAACGCATAAAAATTAAATTTCGTAATTTTATAATTTTTAAATGCCAGTTCATGAATACTTACTTCATTCGAAACGTTTTTTGCAGTCGAAAGTGCATGTTTGCGCCCTGCATATTAACTAATACGAGGGGAAGTTGAAAAATAAGTTTCGCCTGTCGACTGTGGTCAGAGTTGTGTATGAAAATCAAAAAATAGAATGAGACATTAAAGATATGACAAACCTTTATTTTTCCACATAAGTACCAAGTACATTGACACATTTGTCATATCGCTTAATAAGCTTCAAAAAGTCCTCCAAGAAAAATTCAGGGCTTTGCATATGGAAGAAGCGTTGAACGGCTATAGGCGAAAGGCGGCACAGCAAGAAAACGCGCAAGTCACCGATACACCATTGGGTAGAGGTCGCTGCAAATCAAGCAGATGGCGATGTTGCAGTGCCTGCGCAAAGCGGAGACCAGCCACTCATTTGAGCCCCGGTAGGTATGGAGAGAAGGTGCATTTTGAATTCGTGGTCATAGGAGGAAGTGAGAGCGGTTATCCGCTATGAATGGGCACGTGGAGTATCAGGAACAGAAATTCATAACCGCCTCGTGGAAAAAGCCGTTCAACGCTTCTTCCATAGGCAAAGCCCTGATTTTTTCCTGGAGGGTTTTTTTGAAGCTTATTAAGCGATATGACAAATGTCTCAATGTACTTGGTACCTATGTGGAAAAATAAAGGTTTGTCATATCTTTAATGTCTCATTCTATTTTTTTACTTTCATACACAACTCTGACCACAGTCGACAGGGGAAACTTATTTTTCAACTTCCCCTCGCATTTAATAGTATGCTTATATAGCGCAGTCACTTTACTATAACTAGGCATAAATTTTAAGACAAATCTAGAGTTAGGTCTAGACATTCAGAGGGATGGAAAAGGAATTTAGATGGCACCCCATATAGACATGCTTTTGTGCAGAATTCGAAACAGGGTCCTTTTGTTGAGTATGCTAAAAAAAAAGGGCAATTACTGACAATCACACAAAACAAAATATTGATTGTTGACAAATAAAAAAGTATGATAAATCAGAAGACTAATATGACATCTAAATATGTGCATCCTACTAGCATCTTTCTATCATTAAAACTTCATACCAACTCTAGAAAATGTTCAACGAATTAAAAACTTCTGCACCAGGACCTTAACGTCGTGCAGTTATCGCATCAGGGAAGAGCCATCGAGTTGTCTTTATCCTGCTTCCTCTGGGACGTAAAAATGGCCATAACCACCAGCAGCCGAAGCTATGCGTGAGAAAAGGCTGTTTGCTCAGCCTCAAATAAAACTTTTAAACGGAGGCTGCAAGTTTCTTGGGATGAGCGCTTACGTTTGCTTCGCCCCTTCTGCATACTCGCTCCTGGCCTGAAACGTGGCAGGCCTCCGAGACAGAATCTTCTGGAGGAAGCAATTAAAAGGTTAATTGCTCCAACGGTAAAAGCGAAGAATTAACACTAAATATATCGGGATGGATATAAATAGTTTAGGAAAATCATGTGCACATATTATAACGACTTGAATGATTCGTTTTAATGAAAATCTTTATTCATGTAAATAATATGGTAACATGAAAACCATTTAAATCTAATGGATGAAAACTGGGAGCCGAAGAACAACGTATTGCAGAGTGACATTTGTCTTGACCCTATATTGCTCCCTGTATTAAAATTGCATCTATGCCCTACTTCTCTGAAACGTTATCTACAGATTATTGCATAATTCTGCTGGTCAGTTATAATTCTGCTTGCTGTATTTTTGGAAGTATGAGCGCACATAAAAACACATCCACTAAAAATGTTAATGCATAAATATCAATTAGAAATAGTTTAAAGTAGGTTATAATGTTATTTTTATAAATTTGTATAAAAGAAAATACAATGCCCGAGGGCAATCCTAGTGCCCTCTTCCCCAGCTGCTATAGCTAGTCTTTTATGAGTGTTGTACAAGCGCTGTACAAGCATTTCGACAGATCACCACTTCTCGAACTCGAAGATTCTTAAGGTTCTATGACAGTACAGCGCGCGACAATTCAGCGCGGACAGTTCAGCGCGTGGACATTTCAGCGCATGGACAATTTAGCGCGTGGTAATTCAATACAAAAGTTTTATTAAAATCTTTAGAGATCAGCATTTTTTATTTTTAGGTTTTTCTATTCTATATTGTTCTATTGACATAATATTATATTCATTGTTCTATTGACATTAATATTATATTCATTGTTCTATTTACATAATCAATGCAAAACATTTAATATAATTTTAAATTAGTATATTTATTGGTATCTATTTATATTACACTTAAATATATATGGAAAATTTAAAGAATTTGTAAATGTAAAACTCCCTGTCTCTCTCTCTCTCTCTTTGAGAACCAATGAGTTTTCAGTTGCATCATCTGAACTGTTTTCTACAAAAATAAACAGAACGAAAAAAAAATCTAAATGATAGAGTTTTAAATTTAATATTTTCGAAAATATTTTAGTTTAATGCAAATTTTTCTCTTAAAAACGAATAATTTAACATATTATACGCAAGAGATGTTAAAATTATGTGATAAATATATACTTTGAAAATTTCTTCTATAAAATTATTAATGTTGGAATCTTTAACTTTTTCGATTTTCTGAATCTTAGGGTTATAAAGAAAAATGATATATTTTCTTTTGTTATATACGTTCGTAATTTCTGTTGTTAAGCTTTCAATATTTATGAGTTTCAACGGTATTAATCGTGGTCGAATTTCATCATGTTTTTTTATCTGTAAGTGAATATTTATTTATTGATAGGTTTATTTATTTTCATATCTCTCTCACAAATGTTTTTCATTTTATTATTTGTATTGTAGCTTAAACTTCAAAGAAACATTTTAAATTGATTGCATAAAAAAAACTTTTAAAAAATTCCAGGAAATAATTTAATAAAAAAGCTGATAACATAAATTATTTAAATTTTCATTTAATTTTAATGCGCTGAATTGTCCATGCGCTGAATTGTCCTTGCGCTGAATTGTCCATGCGCTGAATTGTCCATGCGCTGAACTGTCCGCGCTGAACTGTCGGCGCTGAATTGTCGCGCGCTGTACTGTCCGGATACCGATTCTTAACCACTCGAGAATAACTACATAAATGCCTCGGTGGGTCAGCTCTTTCGGCAAGTGGGTGGCATTCCAGTTTGTTTAGGCCCTATGTTCGAAAATGGAACCTAAATCCAGTGAACCACTTCTCTTGACCATGGGCCGTAAGGTCCATGATCCTCATCATCTTCTCATCTTGTTCATAGTAGTTTCATTAACAAGACTAACCCCCGAGAGGGGGGTCATAAAAAAGCTAGTTGTTACATTTTAATTTCCGTTCAATTCATTCATTTTTCGGGATGATCAGCATCACTATCTCTTGACACCAAGAAAGTCTAGTAGTCAATTCAACATCAATTACTACGCAGTTGCCAAAATTTGATTTATTTCCAAATTGTTAGCTGATATATACTATGAGTAACATATATCTTGACTTTTATCTCTATTTTCAAGTTTTAATTTTCCAGCAAGGCCCTTGGAGATTTTTTTTCAATAGATATCGGTTAGTATTTTGCGAGGCAGAACATAACAAGCATTGACCAATATGGCCGCTATGTCATCCTACCCCTCGCTTCTCCTCCTTTCCTGCGACTTTACATTCAGCTTTTAAAATGTATGTAAAAGCATTATCACGGGGTCTCCGCTTTCGTCCATACTTCTTGGTT
>Ga0068630_1000193_pt1 | contig 17793 bp, 17 predicted proteins | sample InSIn4gowninarea_FD_77433 | JGI IMG/M metagenome (GOLD analysis project Ga0068630, IMG submission 77433) | Clean room microbial communities from NASA Spacecraft Assembly Facility at Jet Propulsion Laboratory, Pasadena, California, USA -... ... | reverse complement strand
TATCCTATCACGGCACGGAGTCTCATCCTACGCGCTATCCTGTCCGCTGTCACTGCAATCGGAGAACAGCTGCCAATGCGACCAAAGACCATTGTTGTTTACAAGTCCTGCTATATGTCTAGGAACTCCGCATCCGCTGCCATGTTTACTCAACCTGCGATCCGTGCTATGGTCGCATGAACAATGGACATGACTGCAGTATTTGGTAGAAGAAACATTGTGACTGAGTTGGTCTATGTTGACGTCCCCAGGAGTACGTCCGGATAACGACCAGACGTCTGATCACAAACGTCTGCTTTGCAGTCACCTAGGAGATGCCCATGAAGACGTCTTCATGAATCGGGGATTTCCGTTTCCACGTCTTTAGTCTGAGCATAAGCAACCTGCACACGCTTATCACTCGAGTCAGGCCAGGCACGCTGCTCTTACCGATCATGTCTTGCTCAGAAATAATCGCTTGTTGATCGGGAAACTATGTAGTTACCCATATTTGTTACAGATTATACTGTCTTATAAGTCGGGGATAACTAATGCGCTGTTGCGAGATTTTTCAGGAAATCTGCCGACCATCTACGTCTTTCCATTACCCAGCAATCGTGGTTGCTTCTTACATGCATTCATTTTAGGAAGCGGAAGCATTTCCCAAAGCGAGCAACCCCCACAATTACCCAGTGGCGCGCCAGGCAACCACCACTTCCGCTATCCTCTATTGCCATTTAGCTGCATATACCCCAGCTTTTTACTGTCCCAGCTTCCCATTGGCTAGTCGATCTCTTTGGGGTTATGCCTCCAGAATATTTTGACAAACTCGATGTTTGCAAATTCATAATCTACCCTATGGCGCCGATACACGTGGTAAAGATGCCGTGGGATGATGATTGTGCAGTTGTTGAGCTTATGCGGAGATGACAACACTGAGGGGCTAGAAAGAGTCTTATAAATAAGAATCTCGTGAATCTTGTAGTGCTCTTTATCACTTCTTATCGTCGTATCTTCCATCATGTCTGCAGCCGCAGCCAAGTCGACGCTCGAAATGTTTTCCATGAAAGGGAAGGTTACCGTAGTAACTGGTAAGCTATTCATGTCTTTCCTGGCGCGGACCCTATTCACTAAAGCGTCTGCAGGTGGAGCGCGAGGTATCGGTTTTGCCCTAGCTGAAGCCGCCGCCGGATGCGGCAGTGACATTGCACTTCTCGATCTTTCCGATCACCCGCCTGCGAACCTGGAGACGGCCAAGAAGGATACCGATACAGTTTGGAGATACTACACCACCAACGTAACCGATCCTGAGAGTCTGAAAGGCGCCATGGAAGCTATCGCGAGTGACTTCGGACGTATTGATAACTGGCATGTACTCCGTTTATTAGTGTATTCCTTGGCATGCGGCTAACACAGGTCAGCATCTGCGCCGCTGGAGTTGCGATGGACAAGCCATTCTTCGAGCATGAGTGGGATCAATGTCAAAAGATACTGAATGTGAACGTGAGTCTCGACACCCAAGTTGCTTACGATAGACATGCTTATGACAAAACTACAGGTCATGGGTACCTATTTTGCCGCACAGGTAGCGGCATCATACATTCGCAACCATGGTGATGGCGGCTCGATCCTCTTCCTCGCTTCGCAGACCGCTCATGGCACAACGCCACAGGAACATACCAGCATGTACGGTGCCTCCAAGGCCGCCGTGAAAGCGCTCGCCGTGCATCTAGGTGTCGAACTGGCGCCGCACAAGATACGAGTCAATAGTCTCTCTCCAGGATACATCGAGACGGAAATGAGTCGCCCGACAGCCGAAACGAATCCAGTGATGAGAGAGGTCTTCGAGAAAGCGCCACCTTTGGGAAGACGAGGACAAGTAAGCGATCTGACTGGAGCTGCGATTTGGTTGTTGAGCGACGCTGGCGCATGGACCACTGCGAGCGACTTTTTGATTACTGGAGGATTGCATGGCGGCAGCATGCATCTGAGGCTATGAAACTTTGAGAACTTTCATAATCGATATTCATTGTTGAAGTTCAAATCTTTCCGCTCGGGTGCCGAACATGTCGGGTTGCTAGGTGACTTTTCGTTCTCCAGTTTTACCAGCCTTCAATCTATCTTGTTTCGATCGTCAATACTTTCGCTCACTTGAATGATACCCTCGTCGTCAGTATCGGTCCTTTGCGATCTATGATCGAGCTGTAATTGTGGTTAGTTCCAATGTCATTGGGAGTCTCCGTGTCGATGCACTCACCCATTGTACTGCTGCCGTTGCTCCGAAGAATGCAAACACGACGACAATCATCGTGACATATCCCTTTTTCCAGTACGGCGCATCGGTTGCTGGGTAGAGTACGATGCCCCAGAATGTGTAAAGTATGGATTGCACCATGCTCATGATGTAGAGAATGACCGATCGTGAAGCATCGTCACCGCCACGCTGGCATATGACGCTAGCCCAGCCGTACAAGATGGGGTTCACGATGTACGACGTCCCCGCTAGGTAGAATGCGAAAAACACACCCGCGATGGAGAGATTCGGAATGAGCAACAGTATCGCGACAAGCAACTGTAATACCCCGGCTAGGATGACCATGGGTATGCGCCGATTGGTCATATCTATGACATAGCCCGCGCCGATGTTCGAAACGATCGATACTGCCTGGATGCCGAGTGGATAAGTCGTTGTTGCATACGACGGAAATTGATCGATATGTGCTTTCATCCAGAGCAAGAAAAGGCCTTGTAGAACAATGGCTTCTAGAGCACATCCTATGATAGAGTACAGGGTAAGGATGTACACGTCAGGTTTGGCGAAGATTCGTTTGATCAGCGATTTGATGCTGATATCATGACCCCAGTCTCTTTTTGGGGGCAGACGATCCAGTGCTAGTCGTATCTCCTCCTTACTGAGGTACGGGGCATTGGTGGACTCAGGAAGGTTGGGGAAGAACATCAACCCAAATATGCCAAAAGGTATTCCCATGGCACCGTCTTTAAAGAGTCAGCATCTCAACTTGTAAGCAGGTCAACTGTGCGTACTGATTATGAATACCCACTGCCACCCAGCAAGAGAGCTTTGTCCGTGTAGACTCTCGTTCATCGCCGTCATCATAACGCCGGCGAACATGCTGCCTATCTGCCCAATGGCCGTGAAGATGGCGGTTCTTTTCGCGATCTCCAAAGGCTTATACCAAGAGCCGAGGATGTAGATTGTACCGCTATAGAGGCTTGATTCAAAGAAGCCCTGGAAAAAGCGGATGACGGCAAGTTGAGTATATGTTTCGCATGCCGCGCAACACATGGTCAAACCCGACCATACGAGTAATGTAAATGGAAGCCAAAAGCGAGGCGAGACCTTCTGGATAATCAACGCATGAGGAATCTGGCCGACACAGCTACCGGCTGTAAACATGGAAAGCAAGATGCTGTACTGGTTTCCCTCAAGCCCAAGGGACTCTTTCAACCCAGAGATATAGGCATTGGCGAACGCCGATCGATCAAGGTAGTTGAAAAAGTAGGCTGCACAACAATACACCTGGGACAAAATCAGTCTTGGTCTCACATTTTACGACGGATTCCCAACCAGAATAAAGCAATCTATTGCTTGTTAGACACGAGATGTCGAGATGCAAGTTCCGTAGACGTACCGAGCTTGCGAACCAGACGTCTTTCGAGGTCAGCCATCGTGTCTAGACGTGTATATGCAGCCCGCCCATGGTGAGAACGAAGCATGGCTTTCGCCCGCGCATGACTTTGTGCAAAGATAACGCGAAGTGGGGAGTATTCCATGGCGATAGTCCGGATGGTACCTTGTTGGGCAGAAGCGAGCCAATGACGCCGCGCCTTTTGTTAAGCAGCGAGCGGTAGATTTTGCGGCTGCGGCAGTCGCGTCTACTGTATGCCCTGTTCGATTCGCATTAACTTCTTCTTGTCTGACTTTTATGCACTCTTCTCTCGTTTCTAGAGAGAAAGACACCGAATGGATGCTAATCGGTGTGTGGAGCAGAACAAGCGCGCCCCCCGCATCGCGCTAAGACGCGTACGACTTCACAAGAGCTCGCAGACATGAAAAGAGGTGTTGGTGACGATGAACGCGAAATTAGATGGGAGATTAATCATGGCAAGATTACGGTCACCTGGTCGTTCTAGGCGTGGGCCACAGGGCTACACCTTTCGCGAGGAAGTAATGATTGAAAAGCCAGCATGCTTGCCTAGCGAATGTGATAGAATCGCCGAAAGCCTGGACGCGATAACGTAAGCTTCGGACAGGCACAGAGACAAGAATGAGCAAGACGACCGAACAAACTCTGAAACCCGCCGTTCAAGCAGTATGGCTCACCACCCCACGTACGTCGTTCCGCCCACGGAACCACACACGCACACCATCATCTTCCTCCATGGCAGGGGAAGCGACGCAACCACCTTTTGTTCCGAGCTCTTCGAATCGCAAGACAGCTCCTCTCGTCTCCTCACCGACATCTTTCCTAGCATAAGATGGGTATTTCCCTGCGCCCCGAAAACCCATGCCAAGACCGAGAAAGAGGAAATGAGTCAATGGTTTGACATGTCGTCGGTGCAAAGTCCGCAAGAGGAGTTGGAGGTACAGAAGCCGGGATTGTGGGAGAGCATGACTATGACACTCGGGATTATCAATGAAGAGGCGGATATTGTAGGACTCGGAAATGTACTCGTTGCAGGGATTAGCCAGGGATGCGCCGTCTCCATCTTTACGCTGCTTGAATCCGGGTTGCAAGTAGGCGGTTTCATAGGACTTTCCGGCTGGTTGCCGCTCGCGGAAGAAATCGTACCACTTATGGATGTACCTGGACGGACCAAAGATGTGCTTAGTACGCCAGTTCTGCTGCAGCACTGCGAGGACGACCCGGTTGTACCATTTGGGCAAGGCCAGAAGCTAAGAGATGAGCTGAAGAAACTAGGCATGGCGGTTGAGTGGCAGTCTTTTCGGCAGGGCGGGCACTGGCTTAACGAGCCGGATGGTATGGGTGGGATGGTAAAATTCATCCAAGACTTTGTGAAAGCCAGTTGAGTCGCAATCAACGGGACTCCCCATGATAGTCCCAGCACTACAAGCCAAAACCTATCTATAACGTGATCTTCCCACTTCTCAGCGCCTCCAAGTCCTCCATGGTAAATCGCACATATCTGTCCATACCAGGCTTCATCCACATAACCACATTCCCACCACCACCCACAACCTTCTCACCATACTTATCAATCTCGATACCCTCGTTCCTCAGCGGCGCCTTGTTCTGCTTCTGATTATCCGTGTTACTCGCTTCCTTGACCAAGCGCAGGAAAACCGGCACCGCGTATCTCGGCAACTTGCTCCTCGCGAATTCCAAAAGTGCCTTCCAATCAAAAGACTCGGGGCTCGTGCCATCAGCCAGCCTGAGCGCGACGCAGCCCGCGCGACCATCATGTCTGGGTACGAGGGTTCCGTAGACAATGGCCTCGCCTACGCCAGGGAACTTGCCAAGGACTTCGGCTACTTCAGCGGTAGAGACGTTTTCGCTCTTCCAGCGAAACGTGTCGCCCAGTCGATCAAGGAAGAACCAACGTCCATCGTCGTCTCTCCTCAACGCATCACCAGATCGATAGTACAAGTCGCCCTTCCTGAAGACATTTCGTTCAAACTTCTTCGCCGTCGCTTTCGGGTTGTTGTGGTATCCTGCAAACGCATCTTCGCCGGGGACAGCAACAAGAATCTCACCGCCCTCATTGTACGAGTTGCGCTTCACAAAACCGGTCTCGGGGTCTCGTAGCAACTCGCCTGTTTCCGGGTCAATAGCGACAGGGACGTAGACATCGTGCAAAGCGCGTCTGATCAGCGCGCCATGCTGAGCCACCGACGTTGCGGTGAAGGGGCCCTTGCTATGCACAACCATAGCCAGCACGCCTTCAGTCGAGTTGAAGAACTCAATGACCTCGGGGACGTTGAAGCGCTCTTTAAACCGGTTCCAGACGTCCGGCCTCATCCCGTTGCCGTACATGCCGCGTAACTTGTGGTCTCTTTCCCGCGGGTGTGGCGGCGCCATGAGCAGGTACCGCGCCGCCTCGCCGACGTAGACAAATATTGTAGACTGCGAGTCGTGGATATCGTCCCAGAAAGTGCTGACGGAGAACTTGCGACCAATCGCAATACTCATACCGCCTGTCAGCGCAGCCATGGTGGCCATGCCTCCCGTGCCGTGGAAAAGCGGCATGCAGCAATACCAGCGGTCGCCGTCTGGCCCGGCTTTCTGACCGAAACTCAGGTTGTCTGGATTTCCCCTCTCGTGGACTCGGCTGATAAGGAACTTTCCTGCTTTGGGTAGTCCGGTTGTGCCGGATGTGTAGAGCAGGCATGCAGCATCTCTGCCGGTTACGTTCTCTCTCATCTCGTCTGGAGGGACCACGGTGCTTCCTTGGTAAACACTTGCTAGCATGTTCTCATCTACTTTGAACGCCTTGACACCCATCTCTTCCACTGTGCTTTTCACCCCTTCAAACCTCTCTGCACACCCTTCTTCTTCGTCCACAAGCACGATTTTTACACCGGCGACTTTCAGACAGTGCACCAGTCCTTCGCCTTTGAGGTTGTAGTTTAGGTGGGCTGGCGCACAGCCAATGCAGAAAAGTCCCAGCCAGATGACCATGAAATCCGCATTGTTCATTAGATACGTCGCCACCATGTCCCCAGGCTTCACGCCCTGGGCGAGGAAGAAATGCGCCCATTGGACAGCGCGGTCGTGCACCTGTTGCCAGGTGTATGTCTTTGTGCGCGACCAGATACACAGGTTGTTGCTGTACTTGGATACCTGCGGTGCGAACGAGTACCAGAGGCATTGGCGTTTGGTTTTCACTTTTGTTGCCAGGTTAGCTGCAATCCAACAAACAAGTAGACAGCGTCAATGTCTATGGAAGAAGAAGGGGCGGATTGCTCTCTCTTGGTCCCACAAACATCCGGACCATCAATCCCCCTCTCCCTTCCTCAAAACAACAGAAAAGGTACATACCGAGTTGTTCATAATGGCTCCCCGCCTTACTCTTAAACCGCAACGCCCGCAGATCCTGCGAAATATGATACTTGCCATTCACATACGCCGCGAGTCCTGAAATCGCTGCTAGAGACGCAGCAGTAGCAGCCGCAGCGGAGGACTCCATCTCTTCTTCTCTTTCCCCTTCCTTTTCTTTCTCTTTCTCGTTCTTCTCTTTAATCCACTTATCCACTCCCAAAGCAAAGCTTAAACCTTACTCAAAAGTTAACAATAAACGGCACAAGCGAGCAACAGAATGTCTCCGGAAAGAAACAGCAGCAACAATCAGGTGAAATAAGAGACCATCTTAAGCACACATACGCAACAAATACCCAACCCTCGGAAGCGTGCTACCCACGTTCGGACCTCTTGGGTAACGGAGCTAAGACTGACATGTGCCGAGGTTCTCGAGTCAAGAAGGACTACGCGGAGTTGTGTGCGGGGGAAGAAAGTGTGCTAGTTGCTAGCGCGTTTTGGGGCTGCTGGCTGCTGATGCTGTAGATCACCCAGGCCTATTATTGCCAATTGTCCCGAAAGCTGGCCGGCCGGCAGTGTTCCCGAGAGCTTGGACTGCTAATGCTGTTACGCTGCTGTGGTGTTGCGGAATGTAAGCAGAGTGCATGAGTGGGGCGTATGGAGACTTTGGTGTGAGTAATCGAACATGACCGTAGTATTCTTTTGTTATTACTGATACGTCTTCTCCTCGGTATGGACAAGGTATCTGTTCACCTCAGTCGTCACGAAAGGCTCTTCTTTGAGGTCGAAACAGGGCGGGTATGGTTCTAGACAAAACAAAACAACCCAATCTCCTAAATTCTCACCTCTTTCTATCGAACAAAAACAACGTAGAATCAGACACCATCTTCATCTATTTAACCGCCTTCTTTTCCTTTCTACCAACGTTCTCGGTACCAGGAGGAACCTTCAATCCGCCAAAGACTAATCCGGCCACGGCAACCATACCAGCGGCACCGGTTGCGTACGCAGTCTCACGGCCCGCCCACCAATAGAGGGTGCAGAAGATCAGAGGGCCTAGCGAACGGCCAATTTGACCTAAAAAAAAAAGAATAGCGTCAGTGATCATCATGTAGAAACACGGTGCCAGAACTTACCGAAACTCCGGTGGTTGCCCAGCTTGTTACCTCGTTCACCCGCGCTCGCTTCAAACGACGACAGACTGTTCAGACCGGTAACGACGGTTGCACTTGTAACGGCCAAGAGCGCTGCTGCACCATAGAGCGCACCTTGCGTCTGCACTCTACCTAGCATGACAAAGGCGATTGTGCAGCTGACCACGCCCATCTGGACGACTTTCAATGGGTGCATACGGCGCACCACGGAGCCCTGGAGTAGGGAAGCAACTAAGCCGATGAATCCGAGCAGCCTCCCCGAGTCCTTTGCTTGATAGGCAAACAGGTCGTACGTCATGAAGGGAAGCGAGAACTCCATGCCGCTAAAGAACAAAATAAAGGTAAAGTGCGTAGCGTTGAGGAGATAATGTGAGTTTGTCCGCGCATGAGGCATGGGAACTTGGCCGTCCTTTTCCTTTCCATTTGCCGTACCATTCTCGCTCTTGTTTGCCGAAGGGAGAGTCTCTGGGAGGCTAATGTATAGATAGATGGTCTCGGAGACAATCAAGAAGAGAGAAAAGCCTGCGGCCATGGCAAACGGATTCTTGTCCATGACCTGCAACGTCGACAGGTATGCACCGAGCGCGGGTCCAAAGGTGAAGGCGATGCTGAAGCACACGCCCACCAGCGCCATTGTCGAGCCCCGCTGGCTGTCGTCGCTAATATCGGTGGCGATGGCCATGGCAAGCTGCACGTTTCCCTCGCTCAATCCGCCCACGATCCTGCTCGCGAGGAAGGTCCGGAAGTCCGTGGCTGCAACCCACAGCGCAACGCTGAAGATATTGCCCACCATGGACCACAGCAGCGCCGTGCGCCTTCCATATTTGTCTGAAAGAGTGCCAATAAAGGGCGATGCAATAGCCTGGCAGAGCGAAAAGAGCGATCCGAGTGCGCCGCCGAGCAATACGATGTCGTAGCGGGAATTGATGGGTTTCGCAAACGAGTTCTTGTATGCGTTTAGGCCGGCGAGGATCTTGGAGAGGATTGTATCCGGGTCGCCGGTTTCGTGGTTACGGTAGAATTCGATGAGTTTAGGGAACAAGGGGAGAATAAATGTAAAGGATATCTTTAGGAGGGGGGGTCTTGTCAGCTCACGTTGAGTGCGCGCGTGTTCGCAAGGGTATATGCAACCATCGGAACGCGACGAGGGAGTGGGCGGGATGACGTACCAAGTCTAACAGCAGCGAAATGAACAAGACCTTCAAGACCCTCTTGCGCAGTGTCGCCGGCACTGGTAGTGTATCTGAACCCATAGTGAAGACCTGTTCAATATGCTATGTCCAGTTGGTGAAAGAATTCAATCCCAAGGCGGCGAATGGAAATGTGGACAGAAGTAATGCGACTGCAGCAGCCCAGTCTGGTTAAAAGCAACGTAGCGATCGGGAAGAGAGAGAGGGGAGGGGGGTGGAAAGCGACCTAGTTCAGCTCGGACTGCAAAGGGCCCTTCATCTAGTTGACTTGGCCAGAAATAGAACAGGTTGCGAGAAGTTATAGTCTTACTTATTGGTGGCGGGTGCGCGAGCTGTACATCGGGGTGTCATGACGAGGTTTGGCCGTCCGCAGTGGCTCCGTTTCGTGAAACAGCGCGACCAACAAGGTGGAACCAGTCATCTCTAGCAGGCGTGCGCGAACCACGATGCTGAAACGTTGCAGGGTGGTCCCTGAGGCACCTAATGTCAACATGCCCACTTGTTCAAGAGTCGGTGCACTCAACGTGCAAAAAGCGACAAAAAGAACAAGTGTGCAACCCTCTTGCAAGAGGATGGCGTCTGCCCGGCGCGGGTGCTCCTGGGTGCGATGCGAGTGTAGATGAGCCGAGGCACTCAACGCGCCTCATGTCGATCACCCTCCATCACCACCACCCGACCAAGCCGATGGTACAGTCTATGACGGGTTTCTTTCCGACATTCCAATTGGTATACCTGGATCATATACCATAGCAGTTCACGTTACTCCAGCCCACGATGAGCGACCGGGATGCGGATCGGCTCAAGGCGATGGCGGCTGTACGCGCAATGTTCGAAAGGTACCGCCTACTTGCAGCCAAGAGACCAAAAGATCATGTGGTAGGAATAGTGCTTGATTGTTTGCTCGTACGTACTAAAGCATGCTCAGGACTTTGACAGCCAAGTCATGCAGAACCTGGAGCTTGTGGATGCGAGTCTCGACGGGACAGTCACGTATGAGATTTTTATAGCGCCCAACTTCTCCAATTTGAACAGTACATGCCATGTTCCGTTTCACAGATGCCAGCTCAACTCTGCTAGACGTCATGCACGGCGGGGCTGCGGGCGTCATATTCGACATGTCCACCACCACCGCTCTTTGTCCGCTAGCCCGACCTGGCTTCTGGGAGTTCATGGGAGGAGTCACGCGATCCCTCAACATCTCCTACCTAAAAGCAGTTCCGATCGGTATCAGGGTCAGGCTCAACAGCAAAGTGGTGAGTGTGGGGAAGCAAATGGCCATGATCCGAGGCGATATGACGAGCCTGGACGGAAAAACAACGTATTGTACAGTCGAGCACCACAAGGTAAACGTCCCGGTACAGCCCGCGCACCTTGATGTAAGAACAGCGTGGGATGATGAATTTGACAGAGAGTGGAAAGCCAAGGGAAAAGAGATGAAGAGCAAGATGTAGAGCCGTTGGGATGGTACCAGAGAGAAAGTGCGTACTTGTATATACCTTGGAAATCCACCCAACAACGGATACGACCCATATGAATCCAACGCCAAACCATGCGTTTTGTACACTGGGTCTACAGTATCTCGTGACGATGCTTTCAGTCGACTTCAGAAAGTCACCATCGTTCTCGCCAACGACATCCCACCTCTTCCATCTACTTCCTCTTGTTGAACTTTTTGGATTCTGCACAAAATTAGCATCCCAACCAACCAGTTTCTTCCTTAGATGCTCACCAGCAGCAGTCCTCTTCTTCTTAGGCGCGCTCTTTCCCCTCGACTTTGCGACATTCAGATGCTCCAGCCAGTCCTCCTCCTCCTCATCGATAATCTGGTGCTCCGGGTACAGGCTGCGCAATTGGGGGATCGTTCCTATCCTAGGAGGGTAGTAGGAGGCGACTGCGGGACCCTTGAGGCGCTGGTGAAGGATGCGCGATCCGAGACGGAGGCGTTCGGGGTTGTATGTGGTGTTGAAGACCTTGCATTGAACCTGCGCATGTCAGTGTGGGACAATTGACCACGAAGCAGATGATGACGCACCCTCATGAGGTCCAATACCCGTTGTCGTGGCACCGCCATTATGAATACCTAGCTGACCGTCGTCAAGGATGCGGCGAAAGTGAAATGTCATGCGGAGGTGCCCTTGGCGCCCGCAACTAGCGCCCGTCGCAATGTCGTGCACTTTTTGGCCATGGAAGCTGTCGTAAACAACACATTGTGAACGACAAGCCGCTCCTGCTGGCATCATGGCATCACAGAAACGCGGAGGCGGTTTCAACCATTACGGCCGCGACCAGCATAACAAGAAGCATCAGCAGCCTCAACACCGCAATGGCCCGCCGCTCAGTCGCAATGCGCCGCAACCCGAACTTTCCTCCCAGGACATGCAAACAGGCCTCGTAGCGCTACTGGACCGATTCGTCGCAGAAGAGACGACAGCAGGTGCAGACAAGGAAGCTCTTCACCACGCCCACGAGCTGCGGCGCCGACTCTGCGCCCGCGACACAATCACCACATCCTCCCAAGCGAAGCGCGACCTCGACTCGGCGCGACCCGACAAAGGCGTCCAAGTCGCGATACCCGACTACATCGAGCGCAGAGTACGCGCCGCCAAAGACCTCCCCCCCTTACCCCCAATCTGCGAACCCCATCTCCACGACGCCGTCTTCACCCACCGCTCCGCCATCTACGACCCCAGCATCCCCGGCTCAACGCTCGGCTCCGACCTCAGCCTAGACTACGAGCGCCTCGAGCTCCTCGGCGACGCCTACATCGAGCTCATCGCCTCGCGCGCCCTCTACAACCGCTTCCCGCACGTCGATGTCCCCGAGCTCTGCATGTGGCGCGAGCGGCTCGTGGAGAACTCGACGCTCGGCCGGTTCTCAGAAGCATATGGGTTCCCCGACCGCCTCAAGCACCGCGCCGTGTGGGACAAGAAGTCGAAGCAATATGCCAAGGTCGTCGCTGATATCGTGGAAGCCTACGTCGCAGGCGTTGTGCTGTCGGATCCGGAGCATGGGTTCGAGGCCGCAGAGGCGTGGTTGACGGAGCTATGGGCGCCGCAGTTGCTCGGCTTCCGGGAAAAGATTATAGAGAACCCGCAGGCCCGGAATGAGCTTAACAAACTCGTGCTGGGCAAAGATGTCAAGCTTGTTACCAAGGAAGAGCGGCCGATGACGTATGATGCGAATAGCGTGCAGTGCTACCACATTGGTATTTACCTCACTGGCTGGGGCTACACCGACGAGTGGCTCGGTAGCGGCGACGGCCAGAATAAAGTCCAGGCTGGTGTTGCGGCGGCCGCTGATGCGCTCAAGCGAGATGGTGCTGTGCTCAAGGACGCGATTCGCCAGAAAAACGAACTCAGAGCTGCGAAGCTGAGGGAGCAGGCTAAAGCTGATGGAGATGGTGATCGTCAGGAGACGAACGAGCAAGATGCTGCTGTTGAGGTTAAGAAGAGGAAAAAAGAAGACGACGCTCCTGAGTCTGAGAAGAAGAAACATCGGAAAGATAAGAAGGAGAAGAAGCGCGCTGCTGCTGCAGACGATGGTAGCGCCTGAGTGGACGAGCGAACGAGTTCGGCTGCCCCCGTGGATATGACTCTCGTCGTGCCCTTCCCAAGCATCAAGCAAACCCTCGCGTCCATGTTGTAGCCCCCTCTGTTCATGTTCGAATGTAGGCGATGATGGCCAGGTAGGTAGGCGAAAAAGGTAGTAGTAAGCCGTCAAGACGTAAATACCGTCTACGACGTAAAAGCTCCCCGTTAAACAAGAATAATGCCAATGCAGGTCGAAAAGTCTTTAGTACTGATTCGCCCATGCTACAGGGACGTGAATTTGAAATTTTGCCTAATGTCCATCTATCATCCATCCAAGGGGTCGTCTTGGTATGCCCCCGTTGTTCAAAAACGCCAATCCAACAATTCTTTTCTCCGTTTAAACCGCTTACTTCTTGAGTGCCCGTCCAGCAATATCCTTGCGGTATTGCATGCCCTCAAAGTGTATACATTCAACACCCTTGTACGCTTTCGCAACGGCTTCTTCAAGCGTCGGCGCCGTAGCCGTCGATGCGATCACGCGACCACCAGCCGTCTTGAGTGTGTTGTCGGCGAAAGAAGTGCCAGCGTGGAAGAGTACGACATCTACAACTATCAGCATCGCGCATGCCTAGCACTGAGACTTCGGGGGTGTAACTTACCTTCAGGAGTAGGATCAAGCTTCATAACTGTGCCCTTTGCATAGCTACCTGGGTAACCACCAGCAGCAACTACGACGGTAGCAGCCGAGTGGCTGGATACCTTGACATCCACGTCCTCCAACTTTCCGTCGGCGCATGCGACCATGACTTTGGCGAGATCGCCTTCCATGAGCGCGAGCAGACTCTGCGTCTCGGGGTCGCCGAATCGAACGTTGTATTCCAGGACCTTGGGGCCATTCTTGGTCATCATTAGACCGGTGAAGAGGACGCCCTTGAACTCGAAGCCTTCGTTGCGCATGCCGTCGACGGTGGGTTGGAGGATGTCCTTGTCGATGCGGTCGAGGACGTCGCGCGGCGCGATTCGTGTGGGCGCGTAGGTACCCATGCCGCCTGTGTTGGGACCCTCGTCGTTGTCGAAGATGCGCTTGTGGTCTTGTGCGGGCGGGAGGGACTTGATGGTGCGGCCGTCGCTGAAAGTGAGAATAGACAGTTCGTCGCCCTCGAGGAACTCTTCAATGACTACTTCGTCACCCGCGGTACCGAACTCCCGATCCAGCATGATGTCTTTGAGCGCTGCTTGGGCTTCCTCCTTGCTTTGTGGTATAATGACGCCCTTTCCTGCTGCGAGGCCTGATGCCTTGATCACTACCGTGTGAGAGACGGTGTCCAGGTATGCCTTTGCATCCTCGTATTTGCTAAAGTTCTCATACGCGGCCGTGGGGATGTTCTGTCGCTTCATAAAGTCCTTGCTAAATGTCTTGCTACCTTCCATGGTCGCGGCCTTCATCGAAGGACCAAACGCCTTGATGCTCGGCAATCCATTCTCCTTGAAGTAGTCGACGATGCCTGCAACAAGCGGCGCTTCAGGTCCGGGTATTAAGAGGTTGACTTCCTTCTCCTTTGCGAACTGGACGAGGCCAGCGAAGTCGGTGTCCTTTATGTGGGTGACATTTGTGACTTTGGACGAAAGCGTTGCGGTACCGCCGTTACCGGGGCAGACGTAAATGTGCTCGGTCGAGGGCGATTGAAGGAGTTTCCAGGCAAGGGCGTGTTCACGGCCACCGTTGCCGACGAGGAGGACGCGGACGCTTTCTGTCATAATGTGCGATTGGGATGTATGGATGCGACGATGTGTGTTTGTGATGTTTTACTGTTGCGACGGGAAATTTTTGGGACAGCGGCTGCCCCGCCGTGGGGTAAAGTGCAGGGATGTGAGGGAAGGGTGAGGTCACCGTCAGCCCTACCAAGTACCTGAAGGATTGGCATCAGTGCCTCAACACAAGCGCACTGCACTAGACTGGAACTTGAGTATGTTTCAATACTTTGAACGATGAAATTGATCTTGGAATGGGGTATCTTTCTGACAATGAATAGCAAACATGAAGCTCGCACGCTCAACAGCCGCTTAGCCTCTGCCTCTACACAACCACAGAGCTGCCTTGATAGGCCGGTGCAAAGGATTTCCGACACTTGCATTTGCAGCCCTTCTTCAACGACCCATACTAGTAGTCCTTGAGAGACGCGTCGAGCTGCAAGATCTGGATGGAAACGAGAAGATAGACGATCTGTGCATCTCTACTTTCCTCGTGTGAAGCAAGCCAGTATAGGACGAAGATGGAGACGGATCTCAGCAGGGTCCAAGTAACATCGTAGACGAGGTACCCGATTATCGGAGCCCAGCCTATAGACTCTTGTTGGGGTCCGCTGTGCACTCGCCTCTGAGTGTGAGTTGAAGGTGTTGGTGACATTGGCTGCAGGCTCTGGGCATGTTGATGGCCATGCTCCGGACTGGGCAAGGGCTGGTGAGGTGACTTGGATCCTGAACAGTCACATCAGCCTAGACCGTTGTGGTTTTGCTTTGCCTTCATGAAAAGCTGACCTAGCACACCCGACTGCGCTGGGCCAGGATGTGGCATATATCCCTGGGGTTGATGGTGCATGCTCGGCATGGGGTGGCTGTTGTGATTATGGATGCTGAAGTCTGCGTCTAGTTCGCGTTGCTGGCCAAAGAGTTCTCGCAGTGACAGCTGGCGACCCATTGGGGCAGAGGAGGCGGCTTCGGCAGGCTGGGCCGCACTGACTGTATGCTGGAGGGCCTCGCGGCTCGCTCTTGCCCGGTCGGCAATGGCCATCATCTTGGCGGCAGTCTCGACGCGGCAGTTGGCGGTTGAGGAAGGAGGCGGGTCGGCAAAGATCCAGATACCGTAGACCTGCTCGTCGCCCTGAATGATGACATACGGGTCTGATATCTCCATGTCCTCATTGCTAGTGAGTTCCTCGTAGAAGTTGTCTAGGCCTCGGCGGTTGAGGATGATGGCACAGTAGCGCTCGGCACCAATGGGTGAGGGCGTCAGCTGGCAGATGAAGAGGGTGCCCTCGATGCCCATCTTCTCCCATTGCTGCGTCTCGATGTTGAATGTATACAGAGCGGCGTATGGAGTGACATGCTCGATTGCAACCAAGCCTGCATAGTGGCGTTGGAGGACGGAGAAGTTGAGCTCTTCGTTAGACCGCGGTGGTGGGAGGGGCACGTCGACGGCAGGCGGCGGCGCATCTGTCTCGTAGTCGGAGGGTTGAGGCTGTGGCGGTGGTTGGTTGGCGCGGGCTTTGCGGTGAGGAGCCATGTTGTGCTATAAATGGTGGTAATGGTGGTAATGGTGGTGGTGGTGGTGGTGATGGTGATAATAGAATCAATATGGGCCTGGGTCGGTAGTCTCGCCAGGTACCGTACTGCCCGCTGAATGCCCTGCAGCTCTCGCGTGGGGGGCGTCGCAGCAAGCAAGCTTGGGCCCCACCCAGCCAGCCGGCCAGCAGCACCGCCATGTTCCAGAAGCCACTCCAGCGCTGCTTAAGCGTCATGGTACAAGCTTGTGCCCTTGATCATCGTCATTACTAGCAAAGACGTGTGGCTCAACAGCCCGCTTAATCACACCAAAAAAGCTGCCAATATGGGTTGACTGCGCCTGCACCCGCGCCTGCAATCGCGCATGACTTGCTCCCTCCATTTCAAACCTCCGTCATTCTTCCGTCACCCTCCGCCCAACCTTTTACCACCCCGCCATGGCGCCCGAAGCTTCTTCCGTGCTGTCGACGGAGCGGTTGGATGCCAGTATTCCTGGCGCATTCCTCGATCCGCGTACCCCGAGCCTAGCGTCCATCACCACCCATCAGACTTCCCTTTCGCAGGCGCTATACGACCGCCGCGCCGAGTACACACGACCGCAACATGTGCGCATCAAGATCGGCTCCTGGAATACGGGCGCCCAAAAGGGAACCGAGCAAGACATTGGCAAATGGTTCATCAAGGGAAAGGGCGTCGAAGAGGCCCTGGCCGGCCTGGGAGTCGAGGACCCTGGCTATCATGCTAAAGGCGGCAGGGAGTCCATCGCCGCCCAGGAAGCAAGACGTAGTTCGCGCGCGCCCACAGTGCCCCACCACGATGCCGGAGCTGTCCCAGGCGACGAAGAAGTCGACATCTATGCGCTAGGTCTGCAAGAGATTGTCGACATCACCTCCCCTACTGAAGCTCTCAGGCCCTACACAGATCCTTCCACCGCCAACAAATGGAAGGCCTCGATTGAGGCTGCCCTGCCCAAGGGCTACAAGCTGGTCGCAGAGCAGCAGTTGATCGGTCTTTTCATGGTCATATATGCCTCTCCACAAGTTGCGCCCCAAATCAAGAGTGTCAGCACCACCAGCGTCGGCACTGGCTTGATGGGCTACATGGGCAACAAGGGGGCTGTGACGACACGCATAGTCCTAGGCGAGACCACCCGACTTGTCTTCATAAACTCGCATCTTGCTGCTGGATCCGACAAGGCATCGCTAGACCGGAGGAACTGGGACGCTGCTCAGATCGAGTCTCGGACGCGCTTTGATCCCATTGTAGAAGGCCTGGGCTCAGCGCAGAGTAATGGCGAAGGGCTTGGTGACGAAGATTTCGCCTTTTGGTTTGGCGATCTGAACTATCGTCTCCAAGGCATGCCAGGTGACGATGTACGCCGTTTGCTCACCATACATACCAAGAATATGGATTTAGAAGAGAGCGAGGATAGACCATCGACATCTGCTGACTCAGGATACGCCTCCAAGCGTTCGTCTGAAAACCCGCCCGCCGTCGTGCCTATGCCTGATGAGCTGGATCCAGCATCTCTTCAGACTACAATCTCTTCTCTCCTCCCTCACGATGAATTGCATCGCATGATGAAGGAAGGCAAGGCTTTTCACGATGGTTGGGAAGAGGGCCCTATCAGATTCCTGCC
>Ga0068630_1000191_pt1 | contig 17837 bp, 25 predicted proteins | sample InSIn4gowninarea_FD_77433 | JGI IMG/M metagenome (GOLD analysis project Ga0068630, IMG submission 77433) | Clean room microbial communities from NASA Spacecraft Assembly Facility at Jet Propulsion Laboratory, Pasadena, California, USA -... ... | reverse complement strand
TCGGTAGACGCGCTCGTGTTCCGCAGGATATCTTGGACATATTGGTCTATGCACAGCCCCCTGTATGACAAAGTCTTGTTGCAGACTGGGCAAGTCCACGTGGGTGCTTGCTCTTGAAGTTGAAGAAAATATGAACCATCGAAACACTGATTGTGACTGCAGACTGTTGATCTGCATGGCATAGTCATGCGCATTGTGGAGATTGGATCCTTGAGTGACATGACTGTCGATGTAGTCACGATATCTGGATCGTTCGCCTTGGTAATCACTATGGCGAGGTGAGCAGAGTCACGAAACAATGGTTCAAATTATCATGTACGTACTGTCTTTGATGACCGATTCCGTCGATATCTTGTACGGCTTGTTCAGGAGCTCGATGGCCAAAGTGTCTGCAGACTTCCTATCGACGAGATTGATGATGATGGTGTATTTCTGGGAGAAGCTTAACAGGGTAACTAGAGAATCATCATTGGTGTGTCCCACCTTTGTTGTAAGGGCATAAGTTATGCTGATACTGTTGTTGTACGAAGGAGCTTTACGGACCAGATGTGTAATGTCGGCGGGCTTGGTCGTACCTGGCTTGTTCTTCAAGCCCTTGAAATTTGACTTGACTTCGTCTTGGTTGACCTTGATTTCAATCTGATTTGGGAACGAAATGTCAGCCACGACAGGGTTGAGCGGGCCAACTGTGGCTGAAGCGCAGTAAACCATGATGCGCTTGTTCGGATTCGAGTTCAGCTTGTCACAGACGACTTGGGTGAGACTGAGCGTCATGTTTACAGTATGGCGGTTACTCTGCATTTCTGGTTGTGATATATCAGCATGGTTTCAGTTTTGGGCCAGGAATGGCAGATGGTGGAGTCTACCCGTCAAATCTTGAGGAGCGGTTATGGGCTCAAGATTGCAGTAGAAAGGGCTCTCCTTGAATGTGATGGCGCGGTTTGGGATGGCTGTGTTTGTTAGCCAGCTGGCACACAGCAGTAGAGTGTCACAGGAGCGAGGTACCGGAGAAAGGTCTAGCTGGTTGGAAGGACGGGTATTGCGGTCTTTGATGAGCGGCAGCCATGGGGCGACCAGGAGCTGGAGATCTAGAAGCCGAGCCAAGATTGGACGAGGATGAAGCAAAGTTGTCAGCAGTGCCGTGATTGTTAACCCGGTGCCGCATCCTTTCAAAGCCTTGTGCATCGCCGTTTCGAATAATTCTAGCAAGATCTGGTAGAGCATAGGAGCAATTAGCCAGGGTGTTCGCACAGAGTGGATGCGGGCGGAGCGAGAGTAGGTAATGTGATGAAGCTGGTTGGCGGATAGATGATGGAGAGCAAAGTGAGAGGAACAGTCGTGTTATCAGGCAGTACAGCACTCACGGTCGATGATTCTGGACTGTAGAGCAGCCTTGACACCAGAGACGGCAAGGTTCTCCCCACGACATATCTCTTTAAGGTCGCTGTTGATGAGGGCCTTGATCTTGGCCTCGACACCGAGTTGTTGGTTGTGTGGGATGGCGTGTGACATGATTGATTCGAAAGTGAGAGGAGCGATAATGTGACCAGGCTATGGCTAAGTCAAGGTATGGAAGTACGGCAGGCGAAGAATGTGCCCGAGAGATTGTTGAGGCCTATTTGGGTCCGAGAGATGGTAAGAGTGGTGCGAGGTAACTTTGTGGTTGCATGGCATTCGCATTTACATGTCGATCTGACCTGGGCGTGTACGAGTAGTACTGGACGTACTTTACACTATGCGGTTATCGTATTCAGATTGTACTGTCCTGACTAGACTTTTAGTGTCGTTGAACTGGTCGGGCAATAGCGCGACTATCACAGAGACAATGCCTACAGGCAGCCTTGCGACAATGAGTGGTAGAAGTGAATCATGTTCTTTCCAACAACAACAAAGTAATGAGAAGTTGCGAAGCGCGATGAGGCGGCGTTATTATGCGAAAAGGCCAAGACTGCAACAGACTTGTTCCATTTGCGCCACCTTCTTCCAATATCTATTATTCGCTAACAATTATTTTATTTTCTCACACATCTTCATCCATCACGTCATCACGATTGAGTAGTTGTTGCGATAATGGCAAAAGGTGCGCGATCAAGTGTCAGGAAGGCCAACAACAAAAAACTCAAGGCCAGAGTTTTTGGCCCTGTCGAGAATGCCCGCGCAGAGCGACTCTCGGCAAAACTAATCGAACTTGCGTCGCAACCAAAACCACCAAAGGAAAAGATGGATGTTGAGGGAACCAGTGGTATCGTCCTAGTTGCCACATGGTCTCTTGGCCGTTTCCATGTCCTTGTGCTGATTCATCCTCAGATGTAGACACCAAAGAAGCTGACGCAAAATCAAAGGCATCGATTGCAAACGGTAGTTATTGATTATCGAAACAATCATACCAAGCAGAAACTGATTTGCCTCTCAATCTCAGACACAGCCATGGAAGTCGATGATGCCAACCAACCGCGTACTAGCTGGATCAAAGCAGAAAAGAGAGACAAGGCCGAGAAGCACGCCCGGATAGCCAAGAAACAACGTCGCAAGGCTCATAACACAATCTCTTTCCCCAAGAACAGGGTTGCCAAAAGAAAGAGCTAGAGTCCGAGCCAACTAATATCGTTTATGCATTTGTGGAGTTTGGGCTGAAGGATTCTATGGTATAGGCGTCTGGGGCGCGCATTGGGCTGGGAAAAAGGATCATGCAGCATCTCCACAATCCTACATGATACCTTGTCGTCAATGGATTGATGTAGTTGAGACTTGAACTGCAGAGTCTTGTAGTATGGAAAGGAGAAGCAGTAAAACAACTCGCATAATGGGTATATTTCCTAGACTACCAACCGTGAAACTGAAGAAAGAGAAAGAAAGAAAGAAAGAAGAATCCGCCCTTTTGAATGCCCATGCGCTAGCCTCGGTCTAAGTATGACTTGATGGCGGTGTTCTCCTATCCTCAGCCAGAATGATGGGCTCATCGATCAACGGGTCAGGTATTTGAATATCAAGACTCAAAAATCCTGTTTGCCTAAGACCTATCAACTTGATGTCTCTCCTTTGACTCTGCGCATTTCGGTTCCATTCATCGATCCACCTCTCAAGCTGGCTGACTTTCCTTTTCGTCGCAGTCACACCTATGTTGTCCCACAAGAATCCTGTTGCCACGCCCAACATTGAGTCCATCCAGCTGCTCACTGTCCACGGATTGAACCCATCTTCTAGCATCTTGTTCGTCGTCTCAACAACGTGCCTGAATTCTTCTTCGTCCATGTGGCCAATCAAAATCTCGGGATAAAGGTTCTGCAGTGCTGGATACAGATCACCAGCCACGAGCCAGTCTCTTTGTACTCTGATTATCCTGGTTGCCAAATGTTCTGGTGAGTCTACCGGAACGTGTGGGTTTGGGTGGGGAAAACATGGATGCTGTGGTCCCCATGCTATGTCACTCTGTGTGTCCTCTCCTGCAGACTCTTGCGAATGGCGCGATGTCGAGTAGCCTTGCCCCGGCGCTAGATTATTTAGAGATGATTGTGATGGCTCTCCGTTCAGTGTTCGCCGGGAATGTTGTCGATTCACTGGCAGAGAAGATCGAGACGGCCGTGATGTTAAAGATTGGTTTGTTTGCGCTTCAATATCCTGTTCACTCTGAGGAATTGGCGGAGGCTCTGGGAAGTTGGCTGGCGGTGGATCCTGTACGCCGGCAACCTTGTTGAGGGTTTGCATCTTCTGAGTGAGAGAGAGGCTGCAGATAGATGGCGAGACAACAGTAAATACACGGCAGTATCAACGGCACGCCGAGATCTTTCCTTTCTTCGTTGATGGCGTTGACTCTAGTATGTCTTTGTGCACGTGGCTATCGCGGCCGTGGCATGTCGATAGAGGATATGTGCTAGTATTCTGCAATAATCCGAGGGTGGCTAGTAGGGAGGTGTTCTGGGTAAGGTAGGTAGTTAAGAAGCCGAGACTCACGACGATGGAGTAGGTAAGTTACCTTAATTACCCTAGCTTAATAACACGAGCACACAAAGGGGAAAGGAGCACGGAGGTTAAAAGCAAAGGATGGGACGATTCTACAAATTCCAGACACGTTCAAACCTGGCCCCAGTAGTTAGTCAGGCCACAACAATTTTATACACTCATTTGCGCCGGTGCACGGGTGATGATCAAACGCGAAGGGCCAAGCATTGCAAGCACTGCTTAAAGCCGAGATTATAATCACATGCAAACGCACGTTGGGAACGGCCTAACAAGGGCGGGCGCGCGGGCAGCACGCGACGAGGTTTCAAAACAAGCTGTCGTTCGAGGGTTTGATAAGGATGGTGTAGTTTGATTGTGAGCAACATCAAAGTGTATGCTCACGACAAGTTGGACATGAGAAAACTCTAGAGAAGCTCAAGACACTGTTCCTTGTCAAGCGTCTTTCTCCACTCGGTTAGATTGACAGCTCAAAATTCGTCCCCCAGGATAGAGTACTGCAGGTAAAATGCTGAGATATCTCGTAGATGCTGGACAAGGCATGTGTGCATGTGTTTTGATGTCCAAGTAGCCTACCGTGACATGGTGCCGAGTGTCATCCGAGTTCTCGTAAGATATATGGCCTGAGAAGCGGAAAGAAAGCTTCCGAGGCGAGGGGCAGGCGTGGCAGGAGATAAAAGACCCTTGTCAAGCTTTCAATCTCAGGGTCTCGACGCCAACCTCGTACGACAATTTTGAAGAGAGAGAGGCAATCTCCGTCTTTGATAAACACTTGAGCTCCTCATTCCCAAATAGCAGTCACTCTTTTCTTCTATACAGCTAGACTTGACACTCACTCTTTTGGATTGCTCCTTGAACCCAGAAAAATATTCAAGGCTGTTTTCTTCCAATCCATATACGCCGTTTTCACACATTTGTTGTCCTTGGCCGCATTCTCGCCCACAACCAATCAATTGCGCCATTTCGCGCCCCATCCTCGAGTAACTTACTGCCACGATGGATGTCGTCTTGGAACTCTTCGACACGTTTGTGCTCGACCGCATGTATGCGGCAGTGCTACCTTTGACGCCAGCGATGCTCGCCTTCAGCACCGTCAATGATTTATCCACATCTCCCAACGCGACTTGGTCGAGTATGCGCGAATCTGCCACGCCCACCGCCTACCAATTCCAACCTGCCAGCCAATACATGTCATTTGAACCAAGCAGCTATGCATACATGAGCCGCATGAACAGAGACAATATGCTACGACAAGGAATAAGCTTGTTCCTTATCACGTGGTGAGCAGTAGCAATTCTAAACTGAATATATCGTCGACGCAAATCAGTAGCTGACTTGACTTGCAGGGTTTTCGGCTTGGTCAACTATTTCGTCTGCGCCGGTCTCTCTTACATTTTTGTTTTCGACAAGACGACCTTCCAACACCCCAAGTTCCTCAAGAACCAGATGCGCCTCGAGATTCGCCAAGCTTTGACTGCCATGCCCATCATCGCACTCCTTACGGCGCCTTGGTTTGTTGCCGAAGTGCGCGGTCACTCTCTGATTTACGACACTCTTCCAGAAAGCTCAGCATGGAACCTTGGTGGGTGGTACACCTGCCTGCAATTTCCCTTCTTTGTCTCTTTCACGGATTTCTGCATTTACTGGATTCACCGCGGCCTGCACCACAAATCCGTCTACAAAACCCTCCACAAGCCTCACCACAAATGGATCATGCCCAGTCCATTCGCATCTCATGCCTTCCATCCTCTCGACGGATACGCTCAATCGCTTCCTTATCACATCTTCCCCTTCCTCTTTCCTCTGCAAAAGTTCGCCTACATTGCTTTGTTCCTTTTCATCAACGTCTGGACTGTTCTTATCCACGACGGCGAGTACGTCGCCAACAGCCCCATCATCAACGGTGCCGCATGCCACACAATGCACCACTTATACTTCAACTACAACTACGGACAGTTCACCACTCTTTGGGATCGTCTGGGCGGCAGCTACAGGAAGCCAAACGAGGAGCTTTTCCGTCGCGAAACTAAGATGGGCGATGCCGAGTGGCAAAGACAAGCCAAGGAGATGGAGAAGATTCAAATCGAGGTCGAGGGCGAGGACGACAGGAGCTACGGCCCTGTCCTTGATGCGAAGAAGGTCCAATAGATGTTGGACCACCAAAAGCTTTCATTTATCATCATTGGGGATTCCTGCATGGCGAACGGCGCATATAGACATCTGTGTACCTTGATCAAAATTAGACGAGGTCTTTTGTAGTTCTGTGACACTTAATGCACAGCATATCAGTGGGATAAAGCCTGCTGTCTTCTTCTTTCCACGTCATGCCTCTGCTCAATTTATGCCCACATTGGTGTAACGGTCAATCTTGGCATCCTCATTGCCATGTATGCTGGTCACATCTTGATCCTGCGGTGCCTGTCTACAGCCTCGGAGGTCACACTCTGTTATCTCGTGTTTGATCAGGGGCGCACATCTGGAAATCAAGAACAAGTCAGAATGTCTTCGCCAACAACAAGGAGCGAACAACAAGGATGCCTTATGCATTCCTCTGCTAGCTGTATTGCTTGCAGGCAGGTATACTGTCCTTCTAAATTGTCTAAGAGGCCACTTTGGCTATATGGGTTTCACAACGAGTTCAAGACTATGAACGTCCAAAGGCACAATGACCATTCATCTCACATCCTGTCCTGGCTGTCCAACAGAGTGGCACGTTACCCTGACCAGAGTATTGTGGCTTGCTTCCAGCTTCGAATAGGCCCGAAGCCTCAGTATAATCTCATGACAGGGCCCACCCATGGCTTTATCTGCGCAAGCATCAACAGGGAAGCTTCTGCCTTCTCTTTACCTTTGCAACCTTCCAAAACACCCGGAATGAGTTACCATATGAAAGTGGCTTTTGACATGTTGGTGTAGGAAGACAGAACTGGTAATGTTCATGTCGTCAGTGGCTATCACTATGCATGAGTGACAATCAGTCCTGTCATGGCTTGACATGGGGCTCGGATATGCCTCATGGTAGCCCAATGATGCCCCAGCAGTGATGCAGGAGCATTCGCCTATTTATCTCAGGTTTTTCATGTTCCAAGGATGAGTGGGCTGCATCGTACAGCTGAGCTTGTTCGTGAGATCAACCTCCCGCCATCCCGTGCAGAATTACGGTTTCCATGTACAAACTTGGACCACAACTTCACGAGTCCTCAGTTATCACGACTCGCTATATTATTATCTTCCTACTACATGGGCTAATTCTCCGTGCTCTGTTCTCTAAGAATACTAGTTTTAACACATGTTTATGTACGCGTAGATACTATAAGAGCGTAGATTTCCAGCGTTAAGCGAACAGCCGCAAGAAGTGGTATCCGTAATTCTGCACCGGAGGGTGCTCCATTGAGGGTTCTCTCGGAGCCATCCCCGGGTCATCCAACCAGCACCCTGAACCTATAGTCACGTACTTCCGGGTGTGCACATGCAATATCAGGTCTTGATAACGATTGGATCATCGTGGCATCGTGGCCCACGGCGGAGATAAGCATGGTCGAATGCAGCAAGGTGTACCGCAGAGTCACGGAATCGTTCTATTGAACGTTCTCGAAAGCTTGTAGAACTTCAGTTTTTTGTTTGGAAAAGAAGGTGTAAGCCGTCGGTCTATGTATTGATACAGGCCGGAACACGCTCCCAGGGCATTTGATTCATCCACAGGCCATATCTGTGACATCTTGATCCTGGTTGGTGTGCTTGTTCACTCGTGGCACCCCAGAAGATCAGTTAGTCCGGAAAGACGGACTTGTACTGACCGAATCCTGACGTATTCTGCAGTTGACAGCCTTCAACTCACCAAGCGAATTGTATCTCGATACGCACTCTGTAAGGAGTCGATTCCATCACTAGGTAGTGATAGGATTCGATATTGTAGGGCAACAGTCAGACCCATCGTTTGACAAGGGTACCTTAGAATAACCGGTTGATTGCTGATACTCACACGGAACGGGCAAACGCACACCTGCACCTGTTCAGCAGCTCGACAAACACAACTCTAAATTAGAATTCATGTCTGGCATTGACACTTTCTAAATAAACTCGGAAACGACCTGGATCAAACTCAATTGGAAATTTGGAACTCTGCAAACCGCATCGCTTCATTATGCCCACAACAACAACAAGGCTGTGACATGTCTTTCAAGTCGCGCCTGCGGGTTAAATGTTTGGATAGACTCTCATATCCGTGCCGCGAAGGAGAATTGAAACCGCTGCACCAGTCAGACAGCATCTTTTTCTTGATTGAATTGCGAAGGTTGGGGAGCATGATGATGGGGGAAGAACGAGATGGAACCATGTAAAGCATATAGACACATCAAGGAGTCAAGTTCCGAAGAAACGGGCTAAGCTTGATCGGTGATGGATGCAATTGACGCGGTTTCAAAGAACTATCAAAGTAGAGCTTTCGCACATGTTGCAAGCGAAATTGAGCTACATACCTTACGTACGTCCTACAGTGGATGCATCTTTGTGAAGACGGGGGATAGAGCAATAAACGTCATGGTAGAGTCGAGTCGAAGCCAGCCGCCCGCTTTGGCGCTGAGACATGGCTATTGTGTCCAACACGAGGAGCATCAGTAATAATGTGAAGCACATTAAGGCCGCGACATCTGCGTTCGACTTGATCAGCCTGCGAGAGGACCCTACAAGCCTGCGGTCGCATGGCTGTGAGCCTACATCACAGGACTCGAATAACTACGGAAAGGTGAAAAGTGAAGTCATGCTTGCCCATCTGGGAATCGGTAGATTGGAGGATCTCATTGATCGCTCTAGCAGGAACCGAGCTTGCGGATGATGGTTCAAGATCAGTCACCGTGACTGTAGCCCAGTGGTTTCTGAGTCATCAAGCGTGTAAAGCTGCCACTGCCATTGCCATAAGGCGGCGACCGTTTAAAGCTGCAGCTTCGATTCGTGGTGCTGGAAATACTGGCGGAAACGATAGGCATGGTAAGCGGCCAAGGCTGTAGACGTGGGGAATGCCTCTACATCAGCCTCATGTAGGCATGCTTGAGTACGAACAGAGAGGTACAGTATCTGAAGTAACTCGCCGCCTTATTCCGACGGATCATGACCGTTCAAAGTCAATTAGACAATTATTACTGGTGTGACGCAGCTCCATACTGCAAGGATTAGCGAGCATGATTGATAGGCGTGGGTTTTCGATCTACTCAACACAACGAATGCAATTGCCATGTAAGCTAGCTATCAACTATCAATCCCTATCCCGCTCGTCGTCAGCCTCAAATTGTTGATGGTTTGACACAGGCTCCACCCCGTGACAAACGTTTATCCACATGCGAGGACGTGTGTATGCCACATTAGGTTCGTACGAAAATACCTGAGGTGGTCAAGCCAAAGGCTTAGACCTGGGTAGTCGGAAAAATGCTAGACGGACCGTGTCCGGTTTAGACTCTTGTTCCAGGAAGTCGGGCATGCTTTCTGCCACCGAAGCATGATTGGGTTAATCACGATAGATAAAGGTCATGGTAACGTTACCGATGAACTGGTGGTATATCGGCCGCCTGTTCGTGAGTCGTTGAGCTGCTGCGGGTTTCCATCCATGGCCATTGGGTGGACCGCTTCCTCTCTGCTCCAGCAAGTTGGCTCATGATGATCTGCGCGCTAATGTGAGTTGTGACTTCACCTCCCGCACTTCAGTCGCGTGTACGGTACCACCCAAGTCCCATTTCTGCAGCTCGACTCGATCCGGAGGCCCTCCTTCGATCTGGAGGGCCGCCGACTTCTAACCATTTCTCCCTCCCGTTTCGCGTTCAGAAGCGTTTGCGGCTCGGGTATGTATCACTTTCCCCTTCGATCAATCGCGATGCTATGTAGCCCTACACTACAGGTCTCCACACGGGTATGTCATGCCTGGATGCTCTTGCTTGCGCTCACAGGAAGGTAGTAGTATGCCAACATGTATATACAGTGTGAATGTACCCTGGGGTCTACTCCGCTGCTGCTGCCATTGTTCATCTTTCTAAACATTGGTAAACAGCACAATTCAAGAAAACTTTCGTCTTGACAACACACGTTTTTCATTTTATGATATCCACATCTTCAATCACTCCTCGTTATTTGTACCCCACGGTAAACCAAGCACAAGCTCGCTTTTAAAATGGCAGCGGTACTATCGCAACCCTCGATGCCCAATGGACTTCTCGACCGCCGCCGACATAGTAATGCCAGTCACAGATTGAGTGACATGACACAACTCATGGCCGGTTACAATATGTCGCTTAAGGCTGATGATCCAATGTCTGTCAACGGCTCACACACTCAATACATCACGACCCAGCCCCAACTACTACACTCAAATATGGATGGCATGGCTCTCGGCATTGACCTGGGTGGCATGTCTGTAGCTGGGATGGTACCAAACACAATGTCTTTCAACGACAACTCAATGGCCCTTGGTAACATGTCATTTACGAATCCCTATAACATGGCCACAAGTTTCACTACTAGTATGCCGCACATGACGCATGTGGATCACGAGGGCAACTGGTCCAACTACGGCAACATTCCAATGGTCCCAATGAACTCGATCCATATGCGGAGCGACAGCCTTTCCAGTCTTGAGAGCTGTCCCCCATTGATCAAATCCGAAGAAGAGTTCTCGCCATTGCAACCAAGTCAAATATTCTATAACACCCCTGCATATTCATCACCAGACGAGACATCGAGCCCTGCCACTCCAGAAGATAGCAAGAGCTCCAGCTTCTCTACGGACGTCGATACACTCATGAAAGCCATTCAATCCAAAGTTAGCAAGCCAGCACAGCCTAGGGAACAGGTACTCGAGACTCGTTGCATACTTGGGAACAGCACGTCTGACATATCCCAGCCAACCCCACAAAGTTCGCCAGAGCGTGTATACCCATCGAAGCCACGAAAGAGATACCAATGTCCTTTGCCTGACTGCAACAAATCTTTCTATCAAAAGACGCATCTTGAAATACACACCCGTGCCCACACTGGTGTCAAACCATTCGTGAGTACATGTAAACATCTCCCGTGTGTACTTTTCTAACACAGCATAGGTTTGCAAAGAGCCCACTTGTGGTCAGCGATTCTCTCAATTGGGCAATCTCAAGACTCACGAGCGACGACACACTGGAGAAAGACCGTACAGTTGTGATATTTGTGGCAAGACATTTGCGCAGAGAGGAAATGTGCGCGCCCACAAGATCGTGCATACGTCCGCCAAGCCCTTCACTTGCAAACTTGATGCATGCAACAAGCAGTTTACACAACTGGGAAACTTGAAGAGCCATCAAAACAAGTTTCACGCAGATACTATTCGAAACCTTAAACGGAGGTTCGAGACCATTAGCGAGGGGGATGTTGTATCCAGTTGGGAGAAGGAGATGTGGGAGTACTTCGGCAGCCTCTACAAGAACTGCAACAAAGGGATCAAAGGCAGAGGTAAGGATCGTCGGATCAGCAATACTGGCCTCGCCATGCATTCTAGCCCGGATCTCAAGGACGAAGACGACTCCAGGCGGAACAGCTACGTGAGTATGAGTTCTCTCGCGAGCGGATACTCTGCTACTGGACCTGTGGATCACGTACACAACATGATAAACTGTGGGTCTGGTTATGTTACGCAGGTAGATGGTTCCGCGTATTGACGGCGCATACACTGACGATCTTGTCCTTGACGCACATCGAGACGATTATGAATTTACGCACACACTGTATATATATGTCTTGTCACGAGGACAGAGGACTGGGTCGACTGCGAAGAAGTGCTCAAACGGTCGACCTGTGTCTTCGAGACAAGGTCTTACCATGACGAATGTATTATAGCAGTATATCATTCCACCACCTGAGTTTATGCACATGTCTTTCCCCAGTCTTGTCGGAAGCATCGCCAACGTGGAGCTACGAACCCACTCGTGTCGCATCACAAGTCATAACCTCACGAGCAATCTGTCACCCCGTAACTACTGTAGGTCGCAAGCTGACGATCTCTCCAACAGACCGAGACTCAGCATTCACCCTGGATCATCTGGTCAGGTCTGACTCGTTTAGTCTCTGGCTAAAACGGAAGAATATTCAGCCGAGAAAGGGCCATTGCTGTTATTGTACCTCGTGCTTCGAGACATCCTAGATCGCCGGGGTTGCTGTGGTTAGCGCCATTCTGCCCTGACTCGAGACTCGAGAGGCTCTGAGTCACACAAACGAGAGCAGGGCAGCAGCCAGGGTTGTGTTAACTCACAGATTTGGGGCTGTGAGTTTGTGAGTTGTGAGTTGACTGTGAGTTAACGTTAACTCACAATTTCTCACAGCTATTCCTAAAGAGGAATGAAATGTCCGTGCTACAATGGTGATCCTAAGCAGTAGTAGTCTCAGACTACTCGTTCGACAGCTTAGCGAACGTAAGATACCACTCGGAGGCGAGTGCATCTTACCTTGGCATTGTGAGGTCACAGAGGATATCCTGTGAGTTTGTGAGTTAACGGTGAGTTAACAGTGACCTCACAAACTCACAAATCTGTGGCATACAACCCTGCCAGCAGCACACCAAACAGCCTAGAAAAGGGCTGTCTGTTGCGGGGAGAAGGGCGAGATGAGATTTGGTTAAACTTATGCCCGTCAATTACAGTATATCACATCACCGATTATGCACATGCGGCTCGACACCATGCTCAAACAAGATCGCTGATTTGAGGACAATTATCAACACGCATACGAGCACATCGACACGGTGATGTGGGGTAGAGTTGGCCACCATCAACGTTATTGCGGCTCAAACGCTTGATCTGCAACGCATTATTAGCGTTGATGTTATCTTAACAGGTTGTCGTTTTTTGTGCCTCTTGGCGTGCTCAGAGCCTCAGATGACTTTACGAAGCGGAAGAAGGTTAGAATCGCGTGAGTCGAGTCGACGTTCAACTCTACGGCCTGACTTGCCTGTCGTATCGTTCGAGATACGAAGTACCCAAGTACGGAAGAGAATCTTAGCACGAGGTAAGCCTCAAATCGACCCTGATCGGCCGTCGTTTGCAATAATACTTCGACAAATCAGAGTCACAGGATACTGGATGTCTGATCCGGTAGCAATAATGCCTGTTCTTTGGAGAACTGCAAGTTGGTGTACGGGATGATGTAGCAGCGCATAAGATACCCCGATCGTGCTTTTCGTGGAAACTGTGCCTTGATGCGTTTTCTGCAGCCCATCGTTCGGCTCATGCGAATTTGAGCGGCTCTATTAGAAGTGTAGCACAATCGACATTCTCTCTTATTCCCCACCTGTGTCTGTTAGCGTAGCCCGTATATGCACATGCTGGAAGAGTCGATGGCCTAACAATTGTTATACATGAGTCCGAGTGGTTGGGTACAAATATTGAGTTTTGACCGAATAGGTCCATTTAACTGTAACTTTTCAAGCCTAATAAGTCTACTATTTTTCTGAATAAGATGTACACTAGTCGCAGTAGATGAATCCGAGGCTATCTCATCCACTAAAGCACGAACGTGGACGACGGTCCTCGAATGGCAGGACGAAAGGATTGCATGCTACGGACGAGATGAGCAGGACGAACCGGGACACAGCTCGAGTGAGATTCGCAGCAGATCGTGGGAGATGTCACATCTGTTGTCGAGCGATCACAAAGTCTCGTTGGGGTTTAATTCTCTTGCGTTCTTTGATGGATGAAGCCAGCCAGATAGGAAGAGGCAGGTAATTTTTGTGGATGGGTTGTTCTGTAATGGATAGGAGGTAACACAACGAGACATGAAGACCCCTGCCAAGCTTTCATCACCCTGGTTACCACTAGTAAACACATGTCCAAAGTAAGGTATCTCAGACTTCACTGCTCGACTTGCAAAAAGCCGACATCAATCCGATTAATTGTACATCACAATCCAGAATTACGCATTTAGACAAAAACTTCAGGATACACTTATTACACGCCACTGTTACAAAACAATGAACTCAAACGTCCTCGCCGACCGTGACACCAATCAGACCATGCAGGATCAATCCATGCCAAACCCTTTCGCAAAGAAGGAGACGGGAGACAAGCCAAAGAGCATGGACTTCCACCGCCAGATGATGGAGAACAAGTTGAAAGAGGGACAGGGGTTAGTCGGCGAATCGCAAGAAGCGCATGAATACTCAGACTGACAGTCTTCGCAGACAGGACAGCAATGCCTATGTATCTCCGTCGGACGCTATCATGAGCCCAGCCAGCCAGAAGCTGTCGAGCTTCAAGCAACGGCAGATGAACAAGAAGTAAGTCTTCCTGATCCATAATGGTTTCCACCATGTCCTGATCCGTATCAATTTAGCATGGGCGCCCCTGTCAAATCTCGCTCCTTGTTCGCAAAGACTGTGAGCACACGAGAGAAGGATCTTGGACCTGAAGAGCCTCAGCGAGAGAATTCTTAAGCCTAGCTCTTGGTTTGGTACAAGCATGGGTCGTGCAGGTTTCTGCGTCGACATGGCACACCTCTTATTCTTTTTTCTTTTCTTTCTTCTCTCGTCTCTTTTCTTGGCGCTTGGGAAGATACCTATCGATTGTGGCATGATGAGCAGAGACCTGTCTATGCAGGATCAAGATCACGTAGTGGAATAGGACAGCACAGGTTTATGCATGATGGCGTTTATTGGACAGCAAATCTTCCTCTTTTATCGGAACAAATGAATGGATCAGGAATCCACGAGTCAGATAAAGTCTGTAGCAGCGAATAGCACCCTTATAGGCTACGTGTCAATCCTGAATCTTGTAACAACAGTTGGGGAGGCGAGTTTCGGAGAACCGTCTTTGGCAGAGAAACTGTTCACGTTGTCATAAATAATGAGGTGAAGTCGTCAAATCGAGGGCGGAAGCACAAGGGCTCTCTGATGCCTCTCTCGAATACATTCCTACAATGTATCACCTGCCTGATAAAATTCCACATATCGAACGCCACCTGACCACATGCCAACGCCGTGCCTGCTGCTGATGCGAAATTTACGATGATTATGCAAACAGAGTCTTTTCGTCCAGTTCATCCTTAGGCGCCTTTCTTCCTCCCTCCGACTTGAGACCCAGATCTCCCTTTTTAGTTTTCCGTTCCAGCTCAGCTTCACTTCTCCTGCTGAACTTGCTAGCACGAGCCATTCTAACCTCGCGTCTGACTTGATTGGGTGAGACAAACTCCTTGTTCTCATAGATGATGGGGCCACCGAAACTGCCTTCTTGGATGACAATTGGGGTAAGGACAAAACGAGGACCAATCTCAACTAGGCTTAATTTGGTCTCTGAGCTGCGGCCCTTCTTGTTCGCATTTTCCGTCTCTTCTGCTATATGAGACTCGTTCAGCTCTGGCACGGCACTCTGCTTGCCTGCTTCCGTCTCGTTGATCTGGTAACACCTAATCCAGACCTTTCCGCCTGCAACAGTGAAAGCCATGACGTGGTCGACGAAGGGCTTGGCCTTGCGGGCACTCTTGGGGACGCCGAAGGTTTGCGTGAGGAGCTCCTTGATAAGTTTGAGGTGGGCTTGCGATTCGAAAGTAGCGTCGAAGGAGAGGATGGGCCGCGAGCCTTTCAAGCAGTTTCCGGTGAAATGGAGTTCTTCCATGGTGTGAAGATTTTGTAGATGAAATTTGACCGTCGGTCCGTTTGGAGGTTTGCTCATCCAGACATACAGGTCTTTGCCTTTGCGGGCTTCGAAGAACAAGACATTGTTGCAGTTGTAGAGGTCGGCGAGTTCGTTGAGTTGGTAAAGCTTGGATTTTGTATCTAACTTTGCGTCCTTGCGAGAATGTGGAAGAAGAGAGTAGAGGTCGTTGAGGAGGTGTCGGTGACTATGCGGGTGTATCAGTAATGAACAAGGGGAAGTCAATAGTACGTAGATAGGTAGATAGGTGGAAAGGGCGCATACCGGTATGTTACACCTCGCGAAGATAAAATCAAAACTCTCTGTCTGTTCTTTGGGCCATCAGATGGCAGACCATCCTTCTCACCAGCTTTGGCGTTTGTCTTGGACAGCGACTTGTACACAGCTGCCATTTTGAAATGTTGACGGACGTCGTCGAAATAATTGTTATTCGGGGATATTGGAAGGATTATTAGATATGGAGATAAAAAGTCTCGAGATTTTCCCAAGTTGGCTTAGGTAGGAAGGGACGCGCACGGTCAGTACAGTATCGGAAGGAAGCATGAGCTCCTGCACGCCCGTACCGTTAGTCTTAGGTAACTCACAGCCATGTATTCACTCCAGCAGAAGGAATAGCGAAACACTTGATTAATTATTAAAGGTCATCAAATAGCGTTGACAATGGATCAACTACGAACCGAGACTATTCAAACACACTCGACTATATCCACGGCATCAATCACGTATATACAATGCCTATCTATATTATTATGTTGTAGCCACTCGTGTCCCAAAGTACATAGGTAGTCCCACGAATGTGCATCATGTTCGTCGTTCTTGAAGTCAGTCGATAACGAAGTGCCCAACAAGCCGCCTCCAACTCTTTGTCATCCATGCTTCCCATCGTTTCGTTATCACAATAACCCCACCACCATCAACCCATCATCAGCTCCCCATGCACATTTGATTTCCTTGCACAATCTGACTCTGCCCACTATACCGTATGCTACAACTCCATCGGCCATCACAACTCGACCTATAACACGGGATAAGAGAAAGGCTTGGTGGACAGTCTTTCAGCTCTATTCCCAAGACAGGGGTCGCATAGCCGACCTCTTCCATCTGCGCTTATGTTGCTTCGTCGCCAACTCTGCCATTACTGACATTCGCGTGCATCTCATCGACACTGCTACGAAACAAGAATTCTTCACGAATGCCCGTGCGGATAGCGACTACAAAAGCTTGACTTGTGAATGCATCATTGCTGCCATATCCTGTAAATCATGTATCCGTCCGGTCAGATACAACGAGGAGGAAGTTCCGACAACAGAAGACATGAATACGCCCATCCTTCTGCTCAATCGCCAATGACGGCTTCCCATGTTCACTCAGCAGCCGCCGCCGACCACACAAACAGACCGCGCATACCTTCGTACCCTGGCCCAACAATGTCGCCCCAGTACAATCGCAGTCACCCTTCTTCTCCTTCAGCTTCAAGGTTGCCGCCTCCGATGAGCCCCTCGCAACCCGCACGTTCAAGAGCCTCGTCTGGATATTATGATCCCACTCAGGACTCTAGGACGGCTCCGTCTGATTATGGCCACCCCTCTGCCTACCAGTCTCGCTCGCCCATTCAGGTACATGATGCACAGAAAACACAAAGACAACAAGCACACTATTGACACCAAACACGCAGGCTCGCTCTCACCCTGATCTGCTCCCTGATCGCTACCAATCAAATCATCACCATTATGACACCACACCCGTGCGGACACGTGCTGCCAGTCAATCATCACATCCAGATCCATCTCCTTATACCCTACCTCCAGCTTTCACTGCTACCAACGGCCACCGACAGCCGTCACCACCACGTGTGACCAATGTTTGTAACCCTGACCCTGGTACACCATCCTCTTCTAACTCCCCTCGCAGCATACCGCTCGCTCCACAAATCCCATGTCAGTCATGAACATGCTTTCAGATGCTCCCGTCCAACCAAGTCCTGTGCCTGCCTCTACCTTGTCCGAGAAGACCCCACGCGAACCACCACCACTACCACCATCCACCGTTGCTCCTCAGTCGGCCATCAAGATCGAACCTGCTCCGCCGCATGCTGAGTCTGAAGTTCCTGCCACCAGCGGGCCACTGTCACGACATTTGCGCGGTGGTGACTCCAACCATGATTTAGCCCCACCTGCAGCATCAGCCCCCATTCCAGCCCCCAATCCAACTTCCATGGGACCTCCT
>Ga0068630_1000190_pt1 | contig 17855 bp, 14 predicted proteins | sample InSIn4gowninarea_FD_77433 | JGI IMG/M metagenome (GOLD analysis project Ga0068630, IMG submission 77433) | Clean room microbial communities from NASA Spacecraft Assembly Facility at Jet Propulsion Laboratory, Pasadena, California, USA -... ... | reverse complement strand
GTTGTTTTTAGCATTTTCTTTGGTGTAGCAACAGCAGCCTTAGGCGATTATGGTAAAATTGTAATTAAAGGGTTGGATGCAGTTGCGCATGTAATTTTGAAAATGGTAGGTTATGTAATGAATTTTGCCCCTTTGGGAGTGTTCGGGGCAATATCTGCAGTAATAGCTACAAATGGTTTAGGCATTTTTAAATTTTACGGCTTTTATTTTGCTGAGTTTATATTAGGCATTTTATTGCTTTGGTTAGTTTTAATAACTGTAGGCTTTATTGTTTTAGGCAAACGATTACCTGTTTTATTAAAGCGAATTTCGGGGCCATTATTAATAGCATTTAGTACAACCAGTAGCGAGGCCGTGTTTCCCAAACTTACAGAAGAACTGGAGCGTTTTGGATGTAAAGATAAAATAGTGGCTTTTGTGCTCCCGTTAGGTTATTCTTTTAACCTTGACGGAAGTATGATGTATATGACCTTTGCAAGCATTGCCATTGCCCAGGCTTATGGCATTCCACTTGATTTTGGCACTCAAATTACCATGTTGCTGGTATTAATGCTTACAAGTAAAGGAATTGCAGGTGTGCCACGTGCATCTTTAGTAGTAGTTACCGCAACTTGCGCAATGTTTAAAATACCGCCCGAAGGAATTGCGTTAATATTGCCGATAGATCACTTTTGCGATATGTTTCGCACCGGTACAAATGTTTTAGGCAACGCATTGGCTACCAGCGTAGTTAGTAAATGGGAGAATTCTTTAGAAAAATAAACAACTTATTGCATGGACAAAGGTTTGGTTCAACAATTTATTGAATGGATAATACATAACGGGGGGTTATATGTGCTGTTACTGGTAATTTTTGCTGAAACAGGTTTATTTGTAGGTTTTTTTCTGCCCGGCGATTCTTTGTTGTTTGCAGCCGGTATTTATGCCAGAGACTTATCATCAGCCTTTTTTAATGTACATTTCAGCATAATTATTATTCTGGTGGTTATTGCTTCGGTTCTTGGTAATTACGTGGGTTACTGGTTTGGCTATAAATACGGTTCAAAATTATTTGAACGTAAAGATTCGCTTTTATTTAAAAAGAAGCACTTATACCGCGCAAAAGACTTTTACGACCAGTACGGAAAGTCAACAATTTTTGTAGCGAAATTTTTACCTGTATTACGGACGTTTGCACCTATAATAGCCGGCATTGTAAAAATGGATAAAGGCGCTTTTACTTTATTTAATATATTAGGCAGCAGCGCCTGGGTATTGTCAATGATGCTTGGCGGTCACTATTTACAGCAATGGGTCGAAACAAGATTTCAGTTCAGCTTAAAAGACCATATTGAAGCTATAGCTATTGTTATTATTCTTATTACCACACTTCCTGTTTTATTTAAACTGTTCTTTGGCAAAAAAAAGCCTGAAGTTGAAGCGTCCAAAGAGTTGCTTAAAGATGTTACCAAAGACAAAGAAATTATATGAGCTTTCAAAAGCAGGTAAGTTCTGGTTTATTGTCGGTTCCTGTTCTTGTTGCTGCCCTTGGTTATTTTGTAGATATTTACGACCTGCTTTTGTTTGGCATTATACGTAAGGCAAGCCTTCGATCTATAGGTTTAACCGAAGAGCAGGTATTAACCAGTGGTGAATTTATTATAAGTATTCAAATGGTGGGTTTGTTGCTGGGAGGTATTTTATGGGGAGTTATGGGCGATAAAAAAGGCAGACTAAGTGTTCTTTTTGGTTCTATCGTGTTGTATTCACTTGCCAATATTGCAAACGGAATGGTGCAAACCGTTAATCAATATGCTTTGCTGCGTTTTATAGCAGGCGTCGGTCTTGCCGGTGAGCTGGGAGCCGGTATTACCCTGGTTTCAGAATTATTGCCAAAAGAAAAGCGTGGACTGGGTACATCAATGGTAGCAGGTTTTGGATTAACAGGCGCTATTGTTGCCTATTTTATTTCGAAAGAGTTCGACTGGCGCATTTGTTATTTTATCGGCGGCGGCATGGGTTTTCTGTTACTTATTTTACGTATAAGCGTTTTTGAGAGCAATATGTTTAAGCAGGTAAAAGAAATGAATGTTCGCCGCGGCGATTTCCTTATGTTTTTTACTAACCGTAACAGGTTTTTTACTTACATCAAATGTATTCTTATAGGTTTGCCAACCTGGTTTGTAATTGGAGTATTGGTTACGTTTTCAGACCAGTTTGCAGTAGCATTTGAAATACCTGAATCCATAGATCCCGGCAGAGCAATTATGTTTGCTTATATCGGTATATCGTTGGGAGATATTGCTATCGGGTTTGTAAGCCAGGCCTTAAAGAGCCGCAAAAAGGCTTTGTTCATATTTTATATATTAACCATGATTTTTATGGCCATGTTCTTTACTCAAAAGGGCGGGTCTGCCACAACTATGTATTTGATATGTTTGGGACTTGGCTTTGCAACCGGCTTCTGGGCAATTTTTGTTACAATGGCAGCAGAACAATTTGGTACTAATTTAAGAGCTACTGCAGCTACAACCGTCCCAAACATGGTTCGTGGTGCGCTGCCATTAATTATAATGTTATTTAAATGGTTACGTGAAACATCAGGATTTATAACCGGTGGTATTATTACAGCAGTTATAATAATGGCAATAACGCTGATTGCCGCTTACTTTACCAGAGAAACATTTGGAAAAGATCTGATGTATGTTGAATAACCGGGATGCATAATATTACTTTGACAAAATATATCAGGAGACAGCAAAAGGTGTAAAAAGATGCCATGAAAATATATGGTACAAGTCCCGATTCAAAGCTATATATCGGGATGCCGCAAAGAGCGGCAAGTGACACAACCGGAGTTGAATTGAAAAACGTGTGTTGGTTCCACAAAAAAAACAAATTGTTTAAACTTTGTCGAAGTATAAAATATGTTTTTTATTGTGTCAACTTTTTGTTCCTGATGAGACATTCTTGCGACGCTCCGTTCAACTTTTTGTTATAAATGTATCTTTTTCCAAAAAAGTTTTAAAGTAGATTTTACAGTACTATTATTACATCCAGACATATCTATACATTCCCACTTTACGGAATCTGAAAGGTGAGTTAGCGCGCTTAAGAAAGGGGGCGAAATACATTTTTCTTGCACAATAATTACCTTCGCCGCATGAAATTCCTCATCATTCGTTTTTCCTCAATTGGCGATATTGTTCTTACCACACCGGTTATAAGGTGTTTAAAGCAACAGGTAGAAAACGCTGAAGTGCATTATTTAACCAAACAAAATTTCAAAGGGATAATTGAAACCAACCCTTACGTTGATAAACTGCATATTTTACAAGATGATCTTGCCGCGGTAATAGAAGCGCTTCGTAAGGAAGAATTTGATTATATAATAGACCTCCACCACAACATAAGAACATTAAAAGTAAAGAGAGCATTACACAAAGTTCCTGCTATCTCTTTCAATAAATTGAATATTCAAAAATGGCTGCTTACAGCTTTAAAGATCAACATGATGCCTCCGGTTCATATTGTTGATCGTTACCTTGACACTTTAAAAAGCTTTGGCGTAAAAAATGATAATAAGGGTTTGGATTATTTTATTCCTGAAAAAGATATTGTAAAAAACGGCGACATTCCCGCATCTCATTCGTTGGGTTATATCGGCGTTGTTATCGGCGCGGCTCATACTACCAAGAAGCTTCCACTACATAAACTTAAATCACTTTGTGCAGAAATCGATCATCCTGTAATACTGCTTGGCGGACCCGAAGACAGGCAAACAGGTGATGAAATAGCCCTGATTGATGATGTGAAGATTTACAACTCGTGCGGTAAATTCAACCTGAATGAAAGCGCCGACCTGGTACGCCAGGCAAAAGTTATTATAACCCACGATACAGGTTTAATGCACATTGCTGCCGCATTTAAAAAGCCAATATTAAGTATATGGGGCAACACTGTCCCCGCCTTTGGAATGACGCCCTACTACGGAACGTCAATGGTTGCAAATAAAATTTTCGAAATAAAAAATTTATGGTGCAGACCATGCAGTAAAATCGGTTACTCAAAATGTCCGTTAGGACATTTTAAATGTATGGAGAGGCATAATATAAATGAAATAGCAAATATTATTAAGAGGGATAATTAAAGGCAAATGAGTTATCAGGACTACAAACAGTAGTAGTATAAAACTTTTTTAGCTTGTAATTTTAACTTTAAAGCAAATAATTTATATATTAAAACTATTGTTATATATTTTTTTTGCTGGTTTTACTAAAAATGAAGTTAATTTTGATCCTCTTAATAAAACTTTAGCATGAGGAAATTGAAATTACTTCTTTTTATTTTATGTTTTCTAGGACTAAACACTGTAACAATTGCCCAAACAAGGGTTACAGGAAAGGTAGTGGATGAAAAAACAGGCAAACCGGTTGGCGGCGCCACAGTTACAGTAAAAGATAACACGAGTATATCTGCTGCAACTGCAGACGATGGCTCGTTCGCGCTAAGTGTTCCAAATAATTCAAGGTTAATTATTACTTCTGTTGGTTATAAACAAACTGAGATAGCCGCATCTGCGAGTGCCATAACAGTAAAGTTATCGCCGGGAGAGGCCACACTAAGCGAGGTGGTTGTAGTAGGTTACGGAACGCGTTTAAAGCGTGATGTAACAGGTTCTGTTGCAAGGGTAGGAGCTAAGGAAATAGGCGGAACACCGGCAACAAGCTTCGAAACTGCAATACAGGGCAGGGCATCAGGTGTACTTGTACAACAGCAAAACGGCAAGTTAGGGCAAGGGATTAACATTCGTATCCGGGGCGCATCTTCTGTATCTGCAGGCATTGAACCGTTATATGTGGTGGACGGAATACCTGTAATTTCAAATAATTTATCGAGCAATGGAGCTGCTACAAATGCTTTGGCAGACCTTAACATGAATGACATTGCATCTATCGATATTTTAAAAGATGCTTCTGCAACGGCAATTTACGGTTCTCAGGGCTCTAACGGCGTAGTACTTATAACTACGAAAAAAGGAAGATCGGGCGCTTCAAAAATTGATTTTAACTATTATACCGGTTTACAACGACCAACAGGTAAACGCGAGTTCTTGAACGCTCAACAATATGTTGACTTCTTCAGGCAGGCAGGTGTAGGAGCAGCCAAGCAGGATTATGCTGCAGGCTATTACAACACTTTACAAGATGCTTTAGATGATTATACAGCATACGTTGAAAGTCGCTTCACCAGATATTCTGCCGGTACAACCGATTGGGATTCTGCTAAAATAAATACGAACTGGCAGAACGAGGCTTTTCAAAGAGCGCCAATTTCTCAATATGATTTGAACTTGTCAGGCGGCAGTGAAAAAACAAAATATTATGCATCAGGTCAATATTTAGATCAAACCGGGATTATGGTTCGTAACAGCTATAAGCGTTATACGGGAAGGTTAAATTTAGATCAGCAGGTAAAAAGCTGGTTGAATTTTGGTATGAACATGAGTTTTGCACGTTCTGAAAATAACCGTTTATCTAATGATGATGCATTTTCAACGCCTCTGCAAATTGTAGCGCTTTCTCCTATTACGCCTCTTATAGATCCGCGTACCGGTTTATTAAGCGGTGCTTTGGATCTTGCTACGGGAAATCCTAATACCAATTATCCGGTTTATTATAATCCTTTACTTAGCGTTGAAAATTCGAGTTACAAAACATCTGTTAACAGAACCCTGGGGAATGTTTATGGACTTGCCAATATTACTAAAGGACTTACTTTCAGATCGGAGTTTGGATATGACCAATTGAACCAGGTTGAAGAAGGTTATTACGGCCGGTTAACCTCCCGTAATACAGGGGTAAGCGACGGAAGCGGCTTTTATTACTCTACCCAGGTCTTGAATATAACTACTAATAACTATTTTAATTATAACACTGTAATTAAAGATTTGCATACTATAGATATTACCGGGGGGATGGCTTTTCAAAAAAGTAACACGAATTATTCTGAAGCAGCAGCACAAGGATTTCCGAGTGACGCTTACCAGAAGCTGAATGCCGGCGCCACCAAAACAGAGGCAAGCTCAGGATCAACAGATAATACACTTCTCTCTTATTTCTTAAGAGGTAATTACAAGTTCAGCGACAAGTATATAGTAGCTTTAAGCGGAAGGATAGACGGTTCATCACGATTTGGTGTTAATGAGCGTTATGGTTTCTTCCCTGCTGTTTCTGTGGGCTGGATATTAACAGAAGAAAAATTTCTTTCTAATTTAAACTGGTTAAATATTCTTAAATTAAAAGCAAGCTACGGAGCTAATGGTAACGACAAAATTCCTGATTACGCTTCAAGAGGTTTATATTCTACAGGCGCCTATGGCGGTGTTGCAGGACAAACCCCTTCTCAGCTTGCAAATCCTGATTTAAAATGGGAAACTACTTTAGGGGCTGACCTGGGAATTGAGGCAAGTATATTAAAGAACAGGGTAAGCGTTGAAGTAGATCTTTACAAAAGAGATACCAGAGATTTATTATTAAGTCAACAAGTGCCGGGAACTTCCGGTTTTGCCACCCAATATAGTAATGTGGGTAAGTTGACAAATAAGGGTATTGAAATAAGCATTAATACTACCAATATTGCTTCTAAAAACTTCAGGTGGACGTCGAACCTGAATTTTAGTGCCAACAAAAACAGAATTACGGATCTTGGAGGACAGTTGATAGGATCCGGCGTAAACAAAGCAATGGAAGGACAACCGTTAGGCGTGTTTGTAGCGAGAGAATATGCAGGCGTTGATCCCGCAAACGGAGACGCGTTATATTATACAAATACTGTAAAAGCAGATGGAACAAGAGATCGTAGTACTACTAATGACTATAATGCAGCAGAAGATGTGGTAATAGGTAATCCTAATCCAAAATTCTTTTATGGTTTTGGTAATACTTTTACTTATAAAGGCTTTGATTTGGATGTTCTGTTACAAGGCGTGTACGGTAACCAGATTTTTAATGGGGGCGGTCAATATATGTCAGCAAGCGGCAGCAATGGTTTCGACAATCAAACAACTGATCAGTTAAAGGCCTGGAAAAATCCCGGTGACATTACAGATGTTCCTGAAGCAAGACTATTTTATGCAAATGGTACCAATAATTCGAGCCGCTATATTTCCACAGGTTCTTATTTAAGAGTGAAAAATGTTTCACTCGGCTATAATCTTCCTTCTTCATTAATAAGCAAAGTAAAACTGGAGAGGTTAAGAGTGTACATTAGGGCTTTAAATTTATTTACTGTAACAAAATATAAAGGTTGGGACCCTGAGGTTAATGCTGATTACCAGGCTTCAAATATTAACCAGGGAGTTGACTTTTATTCAGCGCCTCAAATTAAAAGTGTTGTTTTTGGCGTAAACATAGGTTTATAAACAAGTAAAAATTAATTGAATTAAATTATAATGAGAAATAAATTAATTAAAGGTATATTTTATTCTTTCCTGCTACTATTCGTAAGTTGTAGTAAGGAGTTAGACACGTCTCCTACCCAAAGTGTTGATGCCGGTACTGCTTTGTTAACAAGCAGTGATGTTAAGGCGGCGCTTGTAGGGGCATATTCTGACTTTGGTGATGCTGATTTTTACGGGGGCAGGGTTTTTATGGAAAAAGATTTGTTAGCAAATGTTAACGACTTAAACTGGAGCGGAACTTACCAGGGGTTAACCCAAATTGCAAACAAAGCAATACCTGTAGATAACGGCTATGTTGCAAGTGTTTGGCTTGACGGTTACACAGCTATTAATGATGTTAACAACGTTTTAAGTGCGATGAGTGTTGTAAGTACAACCGACAGCGCTTCCGTATTAGGTTCAGCAAAGTTTATTAGAGGCGCTTCATATTTTGAACTGGTAAGAATGTTTGGAAAGGCATGGAACGATGGCACTCCTGCTACTAATCCCGGTGTGCCGCTTGTATTAACGCCTACTACAACTATAACAGATTCAAGCAAAGTAAGCAGAAATACTGTAGCGGAAGTTTATGCCCAGGTGATTGCTGATTTAACGGACGCGGAGTCGCACCTTCCAAAGTCTAATGGTTTTTATGCTAATAAAGCTGCGGCTGCAGCCTTATTAGCAAGAGTTTATCTTCAAAAAGGCGATTATACCAATGCTGTTCAGGCTGCTAACAGGGCAATAACTAATAGCGGAGGTGATCTTACGTCAACTTATGCAGAAGCATTTGGTGCATCGAACACGAAGGAAGACATCTTTGCCGTTCAGGTAACTACAACTTCGGGAACCCAAGGTTTTAATGAATTTTATTCTTCTTCCCAAAGAGGGGATATTCAAATTACGGATGAACATCTTAATTTGTATGAGTCTGACGATGACCGGTTGAATTTGTTTTATGAAGACGGAGGTTCAGTTTATACAGGCAAATTTGAGGAATTGTATGGTAATGTACATACAATAAGGTTTGCAGAAATGTTACTGATAAGGGCTGAAGCGAACTTTAGATTAAATACTTCCGTGGGAGCAACACCTTTGGAAGATATTAATAGAATAAGGAATCGGGTAAACTTAACCTCTTATACCTCTTCTGAATTAACACTTGACAAAATTCTTCTTGAACGCAGGCTGGAGCTGGCATTTGAGGGTTTTAGCCTTGATGATGTAAAAAGACTTGAAACTTCTGTAGGTAATCTTCCATGGAATTCACCTAAGCTTATTTTCCCGATTCCAAACAGGGAAATAATTGTCAATCCAAATTTAACTCAAAATGAAGGCTATTAAGCTGTTAGTTTTTAAAGCAAATAATAAAGGCTGCGTTTCGCAGCCTTTATTATTTAATTTTTTTTATCAGTGACTTTATATCAAAGCCTGAAGTCTTTAGATGATAGTGAATGCAATCACCACCCTACATTGCTACTTATTAAACAAGACTTACAAATGTGGGAATCCACCATCGCACCGGACAGGCTGCAACGATGAGCCATTGCAGCACTTAAGCGTAATTCCTAAAAACAATATAATTTTTTGCAGCGGTATGTATAACTGAACAGATGAAATATCGACAACTTTTAATAATATTGTTTTACTCCACCGTCAAATACTGCGCATAAGCATAGCCTTCCTCACCCTTGTCGGATCTTACAAGCCACCATTGATCGTTTGTTTTGCTTACCAGCGTAACTGTTGACAAATGTTCGGCTTTTCCTACAATAGGTTGGTCGGTTCCGGGTCCTTTTCTTATATTAAGGTTAGATGCATTTGTAGTAACCTTTGCCTTGGTTCCCGGCGCCATTGCCGAAACATTTATGTTTAGGATCAAATCGCCAGCCCTGAAATCCGGGTCTATCTTATTGTAAATATTCCAAAGATTATCTTTAATTTGTCCTGTAGATGCTTCGCCATCTATATATAGCACATTGTCCTGTTCGCGCACCTGCAGGTTTGTTACACCTGCTGCAGTAGCAGCGTCTATAAGTTCTTTATATTTATCCTGTAAAGCCATGATATATTTCCTCCGCTTTATTTAATAGTTAACTGGTTATTAATTTTTTTTGGTCTTAATGTATTTAACGACTGCATAAGCTTGGGTAGCTTTGTTCGTTGAATGTCACCTGTAAGTGTTATTTCACCATTGTTCACCTCTGCTTTAACGCCCGGGTAATCTTTGGTTGCATCTCTTACGCCTGTTTTTAAGCTGTCATCTGCTGCAATTTCAACAGGTGCGGGCGTTGGTTCTATAGGTACAGTAGAAACCGTGTCTTTAGTAACTTCTGTATCTTTGGGCTTACTTTTACAAGCCGTAAAATAAGTGCTGGCAGAGAACATAAAACCAATGCATAGTAGTTTCAAATTAAGTCGGTTCATATTTAATAATTGAGGGTTAATAATTTGGATTTCCAATAAAAAAGTATGTAAACAAACTGCCTGCGATCGCCATTATACAGGCAAGCCATATTGCTGAGGTAAATGACCTGACTTCAAAGCCGGAGAAAAATTTGTCAGTTATTTTTATTACAACAGCCATTACAATAAGACGAACAAAAAACGATAACAAACCAAGCGTAAGAATATTTAAAGGAAGCCTGAGAAAAAAGCCGATAGTAGCATTTAAAATACCAATTACAAGAGCGACAAGCACTGCTGTGCCATAACTTTTTATTTTAACCGTCGGCATAATTTTCGCGGCGAGCAGCAAAACGGCTGCGTTCAGTAACAATTGCAATATCCAGTTCATAATATATGTGTAGGTGACAAAAAGATTTAAATGATAACGGTTCAGTTTATAATATTCTTGATAACAAACCTCCCATTCCACTAAATCCCCGATTTCCACCTCCAAACATTGAGAAAATTGAACCTAAGCCTCCGCCAAACAAGCCTCCGCCAAGTCCGCCTAAACCACCGCTCAGTCCACCAAAGCCGCTGTTGCCACCAAACATGCCTCCACCGCCAAACATTCCGCCGCCTCTGTTACGGTTTAGCCCGCCTGTTATCATTTTCGTTAATATTAACGGCGCTGCTATTCCAAGTAAACCTTTCAGTAAACCGCCTCCGTTAATGCCGGCGTTTTCAAATTTATCTTTAAATCCCAGCGAAGATAAAAAGCCTGGGCTTGAAGCTTCTTCAGGCGTAGGATTAGCGCTCGTTACTTTTTCGGCAAAACTGTCAAGTAAAGAAAATTGCTTTTGGTCAACACCTAAATAATTTGCCATCTTCTGTACATTTTGCTGTTCTGGTTCCGAGTAATCTTTGTCGGCTTTGGCAAATGCTATAAGGTCGGTAACAAGAGAATATTTTAAATTACTTGTTTTTAAAACATCAAGGCAACGGGTAAGATCTTCTGCGCTTATTTCATTGGCTGCTTTAATAACCGCTTCGGTTTGTTCGTCCGATAATTTTGCTGCCTGGCAAAGCGCACTTAAATATTCAATTTCATCTTCAGTGGCTTGCCTGTCGGCTGTTGCGAGCGACGCTATTGCTCCTAAGTAAGCGCCTTTCTCCATATTGCTTGAGCCTTCTAACAATGTTTCAGATTGTTCCATATTTCAACTTTGTTCATGTACTTTAAATATTCGTGCCATTAAATAAAGTTTAAACAATAAGTTATTGTTGTAAAGAGGTTATGGAATCTTTATTAGAAATACAATTAACTATTGCGGTAATAATTATGCTCTATATATTGTTATCCGGCTTGAAACAGTAGGCTTCTTTTATTATTAGGATACCGGCATTTGGTTCTGATAGAAACTTTTGTTGCGACGCTCCGTTCATCTATGTTTTTTTATGGCATCGTTTCTTTAAATATTAATGGCGGGTAATGAAATATAAATAAGAGCTAACTTGTCTCAATGCGTTAGTTCAAGCTATGGCACTTTAAAGCAGGACTTTAGCTCAAACAAATCTCTTTTAAATTTAAAGATGCAAAGTGCGTTTGGACAGCGTAAACTTTCATAGAGCAGATCTTAAATTATTATCTTCATGCCGCCATTTATTGAAGCATGAAACTTGACCATTATAAATTAAAAGCAGAGCAAGATTTTACAACATTTGAATTTTCAAGTGAAGGACCAAAAGGAAAAATAATTAAGGTTGTTCAGTTTCAACAAATAGAAGAATCCAATGTTTATAATCTTGCATTCGGAGATTTTAACCCATTAACAGCCGAACTTGATGATAAGATTGTTACTGACAATAGAGATAGTGAAAAGGTTTTAGCAACTGTTGTTGCTGCTGTTTATTCTTTTACTGAACATTATCCAGATACATGGGTGTACGCTATCGGCAGTACAGAAGCAAGAACAAGATTATACAGAATGGGAATTAATAAATACTTTGACATTGCAAATAATGACTTCAATATTTTAGGTGAACATGAAAGTGGATGGGAGCAGTATAAAAAAGGTAGATATTACACTGCATTTGCTGTTTATAAAAAAACCAGTAAATTTGAATTATGAAAACAACAATAGAAACAGATAAAAGATACATTCCAGATATTAGCGTTGACCCTGAACTGAACAAGTATAAGGATGTTGTTTTGTTTCCTGAAAAGCTTGCAATTGCAAAAGAACGTTTAAAAAAATCTGGTTTGCCGAAACTTCCAAAGACAAAGCATAGCCGATAAACAAAAGTATTGCCAATAGTGGGGCTGGAGGTTGGAGCAACCGGTAGTCATTCGCTATCAGCTTTACTTCACGCGGAGGTGACTCTTTTAGTCTTTTTTATTTCTTTATCTTCAACCCTGGTATCTTTATTCATGATCACTGCCCAGTGGAAGGAATGCCGTTTTCCTACCATCGGCAATACTTGGTCGTCAGCCGCAAGGCTATGAACAGTACCCCCTAACTACGTTAATCATTAACAAAAAACAGTGGGACTTTTTAACTTATTTAAACGCGGAGACAAACGAGAAACGGAATCAAATTCTACACAAAGCTTCAAGTCACAACTTGACGAAATTGAGAAAACCGTTTTTGCAACTCTCAAACCTTACGGTTTTAAAAAGAGGGGCAGAACCTTTAATCGTGAAACGGAAAAAGGAATATTTCAGGTGATCAATTTACAAGCAGGACAATATCCAATTGGGCAGAACTATGAAGTTCCGGAACTTAGAGAAAGCCTTTATGGTAAGTTTACTGTTAACTTAGGTGTTTGTGTCAGCAGCCTTAACAAGTTTCAATATCCAAACGACAACAAAACGTTTTATCAAGAATATGACTGCGAAATAAGGACAAGACTCGGACCACTATTAAAAGGACAAGACCATTGGTGGATAATAAATAATGATATTGGTAAAACCAGCAAGGAAATAATTGACGGAATTTTAAGTGTAGGCTATGAATGGTTTGCAGGTGTTGACAATAAGGAAAAAATTATCGAAAATTTTGGAACACCGCCGTATGCCTCAACACCAAGAGCCAAATTAGACGTTGCTTTATTGGTTTGGTTAGATGACAAAGGGAGAGGAGCAGAATTAGTTCGACAATACATTAACTCTATTCCTAAAAGCAAAAACGAACACAAAAAATATGTGGAAGAACTTGCTAAGGAACTTGGAATTTAAATAAGTTGACGAGAAGCGAACCGCTAACAATTTTTTTAAGTATCATGGCGCAATGTCATTAACTTAAGCCATTTCATTAGTAGGAAGGGGTAAAATTTGTAAACGGACGGGAGAGAAATCGTTTCAATTCTAAAAAAACCTTAAAAGAGTTGAATGAGCAAAACAACCTCCTGCGATTTGTTCAACCCTTTCAGGGTTGTTACTTCCCTTTTACGTTATTTTTTCCTCCGGTTATACCGGAGGCTATTCATATTGAAGCCCTTCAGGCTTAAGTTAATGACATTGTATTATGGCGACTAATTTTAGCGCAGTAGCAATTTTTTGTGCACCTTAAATTTTATAAATTTGAAAATAGCGTGCCTATCAATAAATACAACCTACTAAAAACAATTGCTGCTTTTTAAATTTGCTGCATAGAATTGTTGCAGTACAAGTGTGCGACGCGGAAGTTAAAAAGAATTACTATAGCCGGTTACATAAAAAAAGCCTCAATAAACAATAAGCTTACTGAGGCTGATAAAAATATTACCGGAAGCTTACAAGGTTTTTAAAACATCATTCATGCTGCGTACTGCATTTGCACTGTTATTAAAAGTTGCCTGCTCCTGTTCGTTAAGTTTGTAGTCGATAATTTTCTCCCAGCCATTCTTACCAATTATTACAGGCACGCCAAGGCAAATATCATTTTGTCCATACTCGCCATCAAGGCTTACTGAGCATGCAAATAAATGTTTTTCGTCGCGAACGATGCTTTCGGTCAGCGTGGCGACTGCAGCACCGGGCGCATACCAAGCACTTGTGCCTAAAAGTTTGGTTAATGTAGCTCCGCCAACCATTGTATCGGAAACTATTTTCTGCTGCTGCTCAGGGCTTAAAAAATCAGTAACCGGAACGCTGTTTAACGTTGCATAACGAATAAGCGGAATCATGGTAGTGTCGCCGTGACCGCCGATAACTATGGCGTTAAGATCGCTGGGGTTACATTCTAACGCCTGGCTAAGGTAGCATTTAAAACGGGCGCTGTCAAGAATGCCACCCATACCGATAATGCGGTTTTTGGGTAGCCCGCTTGTGGTAAGTGTAAGATACGTCATAGTATCCATGGGGTTGCTTACAACAATTACAACGGTATCAGGCGAATATTTTAAAAGATTTTCTGTTACACCGCGAACAATTGAAGCATTTGTGCCAATAAGTTCTTCGCGCGTCATACCCGGTTTGCGGGGCAAACCTGAAGTAATAATAACCACATCGCTGCCGGCAGTTTTAGCGTAATCGTTTGTAGTACCTGTAATCCGGGTGTCAAAACCAAGCAATGCAGCAGTTTGGGTCATATCGAGCGCTTTACCTTCTGCAACCCCTTCCTTAATGTCAAGCAACACCAGTTCTGAAGCCAATTCTTTTCGGGCAATATTATCGGCACAGGTTGCACCTACAGCACCCGCACCTACTACTGTAATCTTCATTGTTTCGGTTAATTTAGTTAGTAAGGTATTTTAATTTTAAGGTTGTAAAGGTAGGGGTAGATGTTTAGCTATTTTATCTTTTCTTAAGGTTTAGTTTTTAACCTTAATTATTAAAAATAACCTGTTTAAACTTAACGCTCATGTTAATAAAAACAACCGTTTTTCAAGATAACTATAAGCATCTGCACTATAAATACCTTTCTCTTAGAATATTAATGTGGTGCAGAATATGACCGAAAATTGCATAAGCTATGGCAATAGTGGTATTTGGAGAATTGTTGGTAATGCTGCTTTGACTTAATTGTTCTTCGGTAAAACTTTGTAATAAAAAATCAGTAGATTTTCTTACGGCTGTAAATTCTTCAAGTAAATCATTCCAGCTTCTGGCTGTTGCATTACTTGCCGTTGCATAATTATTTTCGTCGAAGCCCGGCAAAGGCGTTTTGTCTTGCCTGGCAAGGGTTAAAGCACGGTAACCAAAAATTCTTTCAGTATCTATAATATGCTGCAGCATTTCCTTAGGGCTCCACTTATTTTCCGCATAGCGGTAATCAATTTTATTTAAGGGGAATTTGCTGAAAAAATCATTGATGGCAATGGCGTACGTCTCTATTGCCTCCTTAATATTATTAGCCTTAACAAGACTAATATAACCTTGCATATAAGCGGGGTAAGTGCCGGCAGCAGGCGTTGTCATATTAACTTTTAACAGGTAAATTTTTAAATGTGGATTTAGGAAGCATATCTTTTTTTGCTTCCTTTTTTTCAGGTTGCATTAAAGCTGCAATTTTTGCCGCTTTATACGCATTTATACAACCGCCCGAACTACAAAGTGATGTTATAGGCACCATTTCTTTGCTTCCGGGTTTTTTTACCAAAAGTGCAGTGTCTGCTATCGCAGATTCTTCTATTGCTGTTTTTACCTGGCTTGCTGAAAGCTCAGGAAAATAAGAGCGGATAACTGCAGCCACACCAGCCACTACAGGCGAAGCCATACTGGTACCTCTTAAAAAGCCATAAGTGTGTGTACCAGGTAATGTAGAATAAATTTTTACTCCGGGAGCAAAAACATCAACAGTTTTTTGACCATAATTGCTAAAATCTGCTACGTAATCGCCGCTTACTTTAGGATCGCTGCTGGCGCCGACAGTTAAAAAGTTAGATGCTTTAGATTTAAAAGCTTTTAAATCGGGATTTGGAAAATTTCCTGTAGAATCAGTGTTTTCAGCATCGTTACCTGCTGCGTGTACAATTAAAACATCTTTAAGTTCAGCGTACCTTACGGCCTCGTCAACCCATTTTTTTTCCGGCGAGATGCCCTTTCCAAAACTCATATTAATTACTTTGGCGCCATTGTCAACAGCATATTTTATTGCCAGCGCTATATCTTTATCGTATTCGTCGCCATCAGGTACAGCCCTTATCATCATAATTTTAACGTTATCTGCAACGCCATCGCTGCCTAAACCGTTATTACGTTGTGCGCCTATAATGCCTGACACATGTGTACCATGTAGCGAAGCTGGCCCCATAACGTCATTATTACCGTAAAAGCGGTCGTTAATGTTGTCATAGTTATCCTGTACAATTTCTTCGCGGTAATTTTCAGGCGCTACATCCTTCGCCTCCTGCGCTTTTTTCTTTTGCTCAATATATTCTTCCAATTCGGTAAAAGTGGCTTTGTTGGTTTGTTCACCATCCGCCTCTGTCAGTTTCATAAAAGTTATATAAGCAAGTTTTGCTTTTTGACCCTGCGGTGTTTCAGGTGAAAATTTCTCTACTTCGTCCAAAGTAAATTCTTCTTTTTTCATCTCTTCTTTCAGCAGCTTTTCATGCTTTTTCACCGCTTTGTAAGCCATTTCCAAAAACATCAGCTCTACCTGCTCCTCGGGCTTACCGTTTATCATTGTCGCTGCCTGTTTCCACAAATCGTACTGTTCTTTGTCTTCTCCACTTAACGAAGTCTCGTCTATTTGTTTATCGGCAAATTTGTTTTTATACCTGTGATAAATACGTGTTGCTTCGGTTGATTCTGTTTTTACATTACGCCCGTCTTTGCCTCCCAAAAAATTCCATCCATACACATCGTCAATATAACCGTTACCATCGTCATCCTTTCCGTTGCCGGCAATTTCTTTCGGGTTATGCCATAAAATATTTTTTAAATCCTCGTGTGTTGTATCTACCCCGCTGTCAATTACTGCAACAACTACAGGTTTACTTTTTCTGCCTTTTAAAAAATCGTACGCCTCACTAATACTTATGCCTTGCAGACTGTCTTTTCCTTCGTCTAAAAGATGCCATCCCTTCATCGCATCTTTTTGTGCAAAGCCAACTGAACTAACAAACAGTAAACCGGTTAAAAGTAAACTTTTTCCAATACGCATTATAATTGCTCTTTTTTAATCTTTACAAATTTCCCGAAACGCTTCTTAATTATTTATCACTTAAAAAATTTTAGGATTTAATTAAGTGACCATCGGTGGAGTATTAATGGAGCATTGATTGCGACGCTCCGTTTATCGGCAAATCGCTATAAAGCTTTTTCCGGTTAAACCTGACCATATCCCTGATTTTTAGGATGCCGACAATAGCTTCAACATTGGTGCGCAGAACTATCAAAGTACAAGTGTGCGACGCAACGGCTGCCGCTCATAGTATCTAAAGCCCGGTACCAAAAAAATAAACCATGCATATAAGGTTAATTAGAATGCTGTTCGTATTTCTGCTTATGGTTCAAGCCCTTTGGCTTTTAACAGTTGCTGGTAAACTTCTCCGTAACTGCTGCCTACCGGAATTTCTTTTCCTGAAACTTTAATTTTTGATTTTCCGAAGCTTTCAATTTTGCTTAGCGGAACAATATAAGAGCGGTGCAAACGTACAAACTCGTGCTGTGGCAGTTTTTCCTGCAAACTCTTTAATGTCATTAAGGTTAGCACAGGTTTCGGCTTTATATGAATGCGTATGTAATCATCAAGACCTTCAACCAGTTCAATATCTTTTAAGTTTATTTTCATTAACTGGTAGTCAACTTTAATAAAAATCGAGGCCATTTGCAGCTCCTGGTTTGTAAGAAAGTCAAGGTATTCGCGTGCTTTAAACACAGCTTTCAAAAACCGGTCATACTCAAATGGTTTCAATAGGTAATCTACAGCATCAACATTAAAACCTTCAACAGCATATTCGCTATATGCTGTTGTAAAAATTACAGGCGGTTTTTTAGAAAGAGACCTGTAAAATTGCAGTCCGTTAATATCGGGCATTTGTATATCGAGGAACAAAATGTCCACTTCATTTTGCTGAAGCCATACTGCCGCTTCATCCGGATTTGTAAACGTTTTTT
>Ga0068630_1000189_pt1 | contig 17897 bp, 11 predicted proteins | sample InSIn4gowninarea_FD_77433 | JGI IMG/M metagenome (GOLD analysis project Ga0068630, IMG submission 77433) | Clean room microbial communities from NASA Spacecraft Assembly Facility at Jet Propulsion Laboratory, Pasadena, California, USA -... ... | reverse complement strand
ATGGACGAAATTTCATAAATGGGATGACGGAGCTTCTATTCGAAGATTATTTTTTTAAATAGGATGCTGTAAAATTTGGATTTTCTTTCGATTGCTTGATTACTATTTGCGAGGCTTTTTGAAGAGTGGCAATTATTGAATTTAAAAAAGCAGGTGCAGTGAATGATTGATAATTGTTATAGCAAAAATGCTGTTAACTGCGTAAATAAGATGCACCGTTTATATCAATGATGCCACCTGTCATAAACTCGTTGCCTTCGCATGCAAATATCACTACGGCCCGTGCTACTTCTGCCGGAGTTGCTACCCGATTTAAAGGACTTTGCTGCTTTACTGCCTCTCCCGCTTTGCTGTTTAGGTAGTCAGCTACCATATCTGTTTTTACATAACCTGGTGCAATGACACCTACCGTTATGTGGTAGGGTGCAAGGGCAACGGCCAACGACTGGCTCATAGCATTTAAGCCTGCTTTGCTGGCGCCATAGGCCGGATGATTAGGCTCGCCACGAAAGGCTCCACGGGAGGAGATGTTTACGATCTTACCGCTTTTTTGCTGTATCATTTGCCTAACTACAAAATAGCATAGATTGCTCACCCCGGTTAAATTAGTAGTCATCGTTTGCTGCCAGGCCTGCTGCCATTCTGTATAAGAAACCTCATTTATTTTGTGTTCTGTATACACGCCGGCATTATTGACCAGTACATCGAGTTTATCATACTGCTGCATGACTTTGTTGAAAAATATTTCGACAGCTAAAGGGTCTGAAATATCCAATTGAAAGATGCTGTGCTTATGACCTGGATGTAAAGAAGCCAGTGTTTTTTTAGCTTCTTCGCTGTTGGATTTATAGGTAATGATAACGTTGGCATTGAGACTGGAAAACAATTGTGCGCATGCACGACCGATGCCTCGTGAACCACCGGTAATCAACACATTTTTATTAGTGAAATCAGTAAACATTTTTTGTCTTTTTTCTTTACATTAAACTTCTAATTGCTTTTTATGCCATTTTGAAATCAAGCATAAAAAAGAGCACCGGCAAATATACCAATGCTCTTTTAGTACTTATAATGATAATATTATTTGAGATACAACTCCATTTCCACACGCCTGTTTTGTGCTCTTCCCACTGCAGTTTTATTGGATGCAATAGGTTTAGACTCTCCATAACCTTTTGCCTCAAGGCGTTCTTGAGAAACACCTTTGCTTATCAGGTAATTTTTTACAGCATCAATACGTGCCTGTGACAGTTTTAGGTTGCTTTCATCGCTTCCTACATTATCGGTATGACCACCTAAACGCAGGTTGTAATCAGGATATTCATTGATGATGCTGACTACTTCATCCAGCTTAGGGAAGGATTCTGGTTTCAGTTTGGCTTTACCAAATTCAAAGAAGATACCGCGTGTTGCAAAGTTCAGGCGTTTTTTGGTTTCTTCTTTTACCTCAGGGCAACCATTATTAGATGCAGTACCAGGGGTGTTTGGACACTTGTCTATCGCATTAGGAACACCATCACCATCGGTATCTGCAGGGCAGCCGTTTTCATCAACGACAGTTCCGGCAGGTGTGTTAGGACATTTATCCAGGTTATCAGGCACTTTATCGCCATCAGAATCCAAAGGACATCCATTGGCATCTACAGGAGTTCCGGCAGCAGTATTAGGACATTGATCTTTAGAGTCTTCTACACCATCACCATCACTATCAGGACAACCGGCAAACTTAGCTATACCGGGCACAGCAGGACATTTATCATCTATGTCAGCTATACCATCTTTGTCAGTATCAGGACAGCCGTTCATCTCTGCAGTTCCGGGCTCGTGAGGGCATTTATCTATATAATCTGCCACACCGTCTGCATCTGTATCTATCGGGCATCCTTTAGCATCTACCTGCACACCGGGAGGTGTATTAGGACACTGATCTTTTTTATCCGGCACTCCGTCTTTATCAGTATCAGCAGGTTTCTTTAGTGAAAAAATAAGTCCTGCACTATGGGCAAGATAAATATCATTGCCGCCACGTACCACACCATCCCATGCATCATAAAATGGCCTGTTGAATATGCTTGATAACTCAAGACCTACGGCATCGCTAAAGCGAAAAAATATACCAGCGCCTAATACCAGGCTGGGCTTTGTCTCACCTTCTATAATTGTGGCACCGGTAGTAGAGCCAACCGGGTATCCTTTGGACTTAACATGAGAAACGCCAAGGCCACCAACTAAAAAAGGCGCAAATGAGGAACTTTCTTTAAATAAATAACCATTGTTGAGTTTGTACTTCAACATTATATTCAAACTTAAAAAATCGGCATCTACACCTGGTTTGGCTCCCTGATACAGGTCTGTTACCGGGCCCCATTGAACCCGGTTGTAACCTGCCATTTCCATAAGATTGAAGGATGGATTGAGATACTGCTGCAATGAAACTGCGCCTCCGACTTTAAAATATTTGAATTTGTACAGTGAATAATTGTGGTTGTTTAAATCTCCTATATATTCGTTCGCATTAACATGAAATCCTATTGAACTTCGCTGGGAATATGATGAAATAAAAAAGGTAAGCAATAAAACTGTTGTTAGTAAACTTTTACATGTTCTCATAGTAGTTTTTTTTTAAAAGACAAATATGCAAAATCCAGACCTTGCAAAATTGTTATGAAATTTATACAAACAGAGAACTACGATTATTAATTGTAAATTTGAGGCAAAGACAAAGTTTTGGCTTTGCAATAAAAAATTATGTTACCTGAACGACTCTGAGGGATAATTTACTATGATGAGGTGTTTGGTACCACGATTGTTTCTGCCCCTCACATTGTAAGTATAGGTTTTATCAAAATCAATAATACTGAAAGGTTGTACGCTATATAAGTCACGGATAAAAGCAGTTTCTTTTATTACCACCATACATTTTGCTTTGCACCTGAGTATAACATCTCTCAGTCTCACCTGGTCAGCTTTTGTAAAAGCATTCTGATCATACTCAGAAAATTGGCTGTCATAAGGTGGATCAAGAAATACAAAGTCATTGGCAGAAGGATCAGTTTTTTCCAAAAAATTTGCAAAATCAAGGTTGTAGAAGCAAGAATTTGCAAACAGCTTTTTAGCAGCAGTGGATGTAATGGCATTTATCTTACTCCTGAAATTTTTTTTGTTATAAGCTATGCCGCCATAAGGAATATTAAACCCACCCTTTCGGTTGTACCTAAACATAGACGCATAACAAAACTCTCTTACAAAATACCAATTAGCCGCAGCCTTATGATCGCTGATGGTAGCGTTGGTCGCATTGTTTGAGATGCTACGCAGGTAGAGATATAAGCCACTTTTAACCGCCGTCTCAACATGATCACTCATTTCAGATACATCAAAAAAAAGAGATCGATTTGTTTGTATATTTTTAATGCGCCTAAACTTATCGGTTAACGAATGAATAAGGTGTTTTTTAAACTTAGCTGCCTCTACAATAAAGCTATCAGCAAAAAGTGGGTAATAATTATTAATGGGTAATGTTTGTACACAAGCAGCAATTTCTTGGGCCAGTTCAGTTTTTTCCAATTTATCAGCAACATAGTTTGCAAATGCTGGTACCAAAACCTGTATGACATCTTTTGCAAGACAGGTTGCCTGCTCCCACGCTGCTGCATATTGCTGCAGTTGTTCTTCAAATTCCTGATTGCCTATAAATCGATAAAACTTTATCAGATCAATGCTTTTATCGTTTAAATAAGAAACGCCTTTGGGTTGAGAGGCAAAGAAAACACCTCCACCGCCAAAAAAAGGTTCATAGTATTTTTCGAATGGAGGTATTAAATAAGCAAACTTTTCAAATTCTTTATATTTACCACCTGTCCATTTTATCAATGGGCGTAGTTTACCATTTTCCCTGTCTGGCATTTTGATGTTTATATGGTGCCGAAACTACTAAAAACTGTGCACCTAATCGAAGTGTGCCATACTACTTCTATTTTTGCATGCATCTTAGTGGTAATGCTTAGGCCTTTTCTTGCTAACATAAAAACTGACTAAATCTGTACAACATTTTTAGATAGACTGTTTGCGTGGAGAGGAATGGATTTTTTTATAGCTTCTTCCAGGTGTTTTAATATTCTTATTCGGGGATAGGTATGGTTTACTACCAGGCTTATCTGTCGAACGGGTTGTTCTGCAAAAGCGCGAATATTTTTCTTTTGATCCGGAGTCAGGTTTAGCGTAGCAAAGTGAGGAACTATGGTGATGCCTTCGTATTTGTCTACCAGGTTTATCAAAGTTTCAATAGAGCCGGCTTCGTAATGCAGGTTGTTCATACCAATATTGTCGCGTTTCAGCTCGCATAAATTGAAGATTTGATTTCTAAAACAATGCCCTTCTTCCAACAACCATAGCCTGTCTATATTAATGTCTTTGGGCAGAATGTACTTTTTGTCACCCAGTTTTTCTGAGTGAGCAGCGTAGGCATAAAACTCCTCGTAAAACAATGGATATTCTTTTAGCTGTTTATCGTCGAGTGGGGTTACCAATAATCCTATGTCCAAATCTCCTGACTTTATCTGGCTAATGATATCTTCTGTCACCATTTCCTTAATAAAAATTTTTAACTGGTGATGTAATTCGGCAAAAGGCTTTAAAAATAACGGTAATAAATATGGCGCAAGTGTAGGTATAATGCCGAGGCGAAGGTCACCGGTTATCTCACCTTTGATTTCTTTTGCGTAAGCACGCATTCTTGCAGCTGCCTGCAAAACAGTTTTTGCATGCTCAATTATCTGTTCACCTTCTGCCGTAGGTACTATAGGAAACTGCTTGCGGTCAAATATCTGTATGCCCAGTTCATCTTCCAGCTTTTGAATCATAGCACTCAGCGTTGGCTGCGTGACAAAAGTATTGACAGCAGCTTTGCCAAAATTTCTATACTTATCCACTGCTATTATATATTCTAACTGTTGAAAGTTCATAAAACCAATAGATTAAATCTATGTAAAGATAGAAATAAACTTTTTGGTCTATTGAAATTTCTGCTGCACTTTTGCATCCGAAATTATAAATAACAGAAAAATCAACAGAGTATGAGCATCCAAAACAGAGTATTGAATGTAGGGTCTACATTTCCGGCGTTTAAAAAAATAGCGGCAGTATCGATTGAGAAAGGAAAAGAATTTGAAGAAGTGTCATTAGAAAAAATACAGGAAGAAGGCAAATGGTTAGTGATGTTCTGGTGGCCAAAAGATTTCACTTTTGTATGTCCAACCGAAATTGCTGAATTCAACAAGCATTATTTAGATTTCGTTGATCGTGAGGCCCAATTGATTGGCGCTTCTACCGACAATGAATTTGTACACGTAGCATGGCGCAAAAACCACGATGATTTGCGCAACCTTCGTTTCCCAATGCTGGCAGATACTTCTAAGTCACTGGCAGAAGAACTGGGCATTTTAGAAGCGACCGAGAAAGTTGCTTACCGCACTACTTTTATAGTAGACCCACAAGGCATCATTCGCTGGGTAAGTGTAAATGACCTAAGCGTAGGTCGCAACGTACCAGAAGTTTTACGTGTGCTTGATGCATTACAAACAGATGAACTTTGCCCTTGCAACTGGCAAAAAGGTGAAGCAACTATTGCAGCATAATCTAAACCAGCCATTAAAAAAATGATACAAACAGAAAACGAAACATTAGGACGGATATTAACAGACTTCAACCTTGCTGATACGGAATTGAGCGAAGGACTGAAACTACTGGGCAACACAGATCACAAATATTTGCGTGACCTACGCATTAATCTGAGCAACGGACTGGCTTATCCTAACCTTTCAAAAAAAGAAAGTTATCTGATAACCCTTGCTGTTGCCGTCAACGAAAAGAACGGTAATCTTGTAGAGGCTTTTACAGCTTTAGCCGAAGGAGAAGGAGCGACCACCAATGAAATAGCTGAATTGTATTCCTTGGTATCATTGATGAATATCAACAATGTATTTTATCGCTTCCGTCATTATACGCAAAAGGAATATTATACAAATACACCTGCAGGCATCAAAATGAGCATTATGATGAGTCCTTTGCTTGGCAAAGAATTTTTTGAACTGGTTAGCCTTGCTATCTCTGCTGTTAATGGTTGCGAAATGTGTGTAAATGCACATGAGCAATCTGTAAAGCAACATGGTGCAACTGAAGCACGCATATATGATGCTATCAGGTTGAGCGCAATTGTAAAAGGATTTGCAACATTGGTTTAATTAACGAAGCGTTTCCAGCGTTTGAATATAAAAGAGGCAGCACATTTGTGCTGTCTTTTTGTTTATGTGCAGCCGGGTAACATCATTTATAATTCAACGGTTTTAGAAAGTACAATGCCGTGGATGTTTTGCTGCAATTGCCTCATTCTATACAAGCGTTCTTCCGGTGTATCGCTTTGCTGGTCTGGCGGACAGTTAAAATCTCCTTCGATGGCCTCAACAATATAACCTAACCGACGTGCAATACTAAAAGCGTAAGGCCTCCAGCCCCAGTCCAGTTCTTCTTTTATAGATATCAGGTAAGGAACAATCTTACGGTTTACAATAAAAGGGCCGTAAGTATAATCGACAGGGTCACTGATAACCTCAGCACAACAATTATTGATGGTGGTCTCTGTCATCTGCTGAAAAGCCGGGAAACTGGAAAAAGCCGATGGAGAGCGAGACATCATAACAATACCTGACTGTGGAGCGAGATTTACTTTATCGAGTATGGCTGGTAACCGATGAAAGAAATCAAACTTATCGGGCTCGGTATAAAATACAAAATCTGAACCTGACTGATACGCTGCTTCCAGGCTGCTTTTTGCCTGTGCCCACACTCCTTTAGCCGGCGCTTTTGATATAGTAAAATTGGTAAAGCTGTTTAAAAAATCAAGAAAAGACTGGCTGGAACCACCGTCTGTTATAAAAACAGGAAGATGAAGACCTGCTAATATTTGCAACGATTTTTTGAGCAAGTTCTCCTCCCCTTCATTTCTTGCCCAACTGATAGTGGATATTGATAAATGATTTTTATTCATCTGCTGTTTGGTGTATTATTTCTATTGATAAGCGCTAAACTACTAAAAGAGCTTTTGAAACCAAATTAAATGAACCTGTTGATTTTTTTGTTGAAATCGAAGTGTGCGACGCAACAGAATCTTAATAGAAATCCTGCTGCTGGCTACAAAAAAACCACCCTCAATAGTACCTAAGCCAGATATTTTGGTAATACTATGTGGCATACAAAAAAGAAAAGATATTTTTTGTACGTTGTATAATATTTTATGCCTCAGCAGGCCATACTTTATCTATATCCAGTTCAACTTCTATATAGCCATCACACTTGTTTACATTTTCAATCTGGTATTTGTGTTCTTTGACGGCTAACCATTTCAATTCGTCTTCTGATAAATGATATTCTTTTGATATTTCCAACAGATTTATCCATTCACCTATTCCTGGAACTGAGGGATATTCGATTATTGTATCGCTAAACTTTTGATTTATCGATTGCTTGATCACACTATCGTTGCCGGGGCCTGCTGCAAACCCAACTTTGATTTTTACCTTGCTCATAATGTTTTACTGTATCGGTAGCCTAAAGTTATGCATAAACTGTACTTTCATCGAAATCACAGTTTATGTATAACTACAAATGGCCACTCTTTGAGGAGTAGCCATTTTTGTGATACTAATAAACATTAGTTATGGTTGCAATAAAACTTTTGTTGTTTGTACGGCAGTATTTGTTATCACCTTAATGACATATAAACCGGGAGCATTTTTAGATAAATTAAAATTAACTATTTGTCCATCTGTTGTCAATTCAATTGTCTGCTTTTCTATAATAGTTCCACTTGCATCGACCACTATAATCTCTGCTTTTGAGGCTTTAAAATTGTCAAGTCGAAGCTTAAACTTACCCGATGTAGGATTTGGATACACTTTTAAATCATTATCTTCATCACCGGTTAAAATCACCTCTGCCTGTTTAGCTTTTTCAGCTTTTGAAATTGTACATGTGCCTAATTGGTAACCATTTTGTAAGAATTTTGCAGCGGCATCTTTAGCCACACATTTTGCCTTTGCCTTGTCTTTGCCGTTTTCAGCTACATGACATATTGCAATCTTGTCGTTTTCGGTACCGCAACGTAAATCAACTACACGGATATACCTGGTAAAATTTGCTGTAACCCCATTAACGTCCTTTACAGTAACGGTATATTCACCTTCTGCGTGTATAGTTGCTTTGCTGCTGGTACTAATGGTGGCTGTGCTGCCAGTTTTTGTCCAGCCATAAGTGTAAGGAGCAGTTCCGCTGTTAAGCACTACATTCAAAGTAAGACGGTCAGGGCCGTAACCTAAGTAAATAGTGTTGGCAGTACCTCCCGAAGATACAGCCCAAACATCAGGAATATTACCATTAATAGTTGCAGCGACAGATGTACCTGTAACATTGGTGGTATTAACTGATTCTGTGACAACACTTTTAGCAGCAGGTTGAGTAGTGTCTGTAACAATGCCTGCAACAGATACGGTAAAAGAAGTTTCAGCAGTATTTCCTGCAGCATCAGTAGCTTTAAAAGTATTAACGGTGGTACCGACACCAAATACAGAACCAGATGGCAAGCCAGCAGTTTGTGTAACCACAGCAGGTTGATACCATTTAAATCTGACCAAACCATCACCTTCGCGTGAACCTTGTGTGTGAATGACATTAGTAGCATCGGCATAGGTGTAGCTGCTACCGCCGCCGCCATCGCCAAAGGCTCCACCGCCACCACCATAATAACCACCACCGCCGCCGCCGCCCTGTGTACCATCAGCACCAGAACCGCCAAAGCCTACACTACCACTACCGGCAAAAAAATAATCATAATAAGTACCTCCAACTCCACCGGCTGTTTGCGTACCACCACCAGCTGGGGTGCCATCGCCATAGCCGGCACCCCCTTCAAGGTATCCGCCATTTCCGCCGGCACCATACCATCCTGAAGCGCCACCTGCACCGGCAACAACCAGTCTTTGAGCGAGAGTACCTGGCGCATTTCTGATATCAGATGCACCGCCACCGCCACCGCCCAGGTAAGTATTTTCGTAAGAGCCACCACTTGCTCCGCCATTAAAACCACCTGCTCCGCTTGTTGTAGCTGTCGCATCCTGTCCTGCACCACCTACAGTAATAATGAGTGACTGACCAGGGGTAACAGGTATAGTCGCTTCAACCATACCTCCAAAACCAGGATAACCATAAGCATAACCATCGTAGGAAGATGCATGACCGCCGGCAGCACCACTTACTTCAACATTTAAAGATGTAACGCCTGGAGGCACTACAAAAATCTGGCTATTGCCGGTATAAGTAAAAGTGCGGCTTTGAAAAGGGCATAATACAGAAGCGACAGGAGTAGCATAATTTACTACTCTATCTGCAGAATCGTGCCCGGCAGTAATAGTGATGTTTTGTACAGGTGAAAAAAACAGCGGCTTTTTATTGAGAACGGTTACATTGAAACTACAGGTAGAAAGCGGATTCCAATTTGCATCATAAGCAGTAGCCTTTACATTGGTAGTACCTACGGGAAATAATGTTCCGGATGACCTGCTATAAACAACCGTTACACCAGTATCTGCAGTAGCATCAAAATTTACCACTGCCCCACATTGGCCGGGATCATTGTTTTTGACAATATCAGCAGGACACGAAAATTGGTTTTGAATAGTTGCGGTTTGTGCATTGACCGAATAAAGCGTTGATAGCAGGCAAGCTAATAAAATCAGAAACTTGACAAATGAGCCTTTGTAAAATAAATGTTGATGGGTATAAGTTCTGTTCATTACATGATTTTTCGAATAGAAATTGGAGTATTTTATTTAAAGAAACGCCAACAGAATATTTATTATTGCCTAATATGTGAAAATTGAGCAAATACTTCTGCCTGTCTTTTATTTTGCCAATACTGAAATTTTTTCTTGCAAATCACCCAATACTATTAACAATTGATAAACTCCTGCAGCCAATGATTTTTCAAATGATAGCCTATGCCTGGCACTTCCACCATCGTGAGTAAGCACGTCAGTATATATTTTTTGACCAAAGTTGTTAATCATGCTGATGTTGTAATTTCCCTTTTTTATATTTTTGAAGTCGAGAGTCAACACTCGCCCTGTTACCGGATTGGGAAAGACGCTGATAGAAGATCTGTGAGTAGCAGTAATAACACTTACAATTGAGCTGTATTTTACTTCTCCCGCTTTGTCTACTGCTTTTACCCGGTAATAATTAGTACCGTCAAAAGGCGTAAGATCAAACCAGGTATAAGCCGACGAAGGGCCTGGATTAACTTTTGCCATAACAGTGCCGGCAGTTGCAAATGAGACAGCATTAGCTGATTTTTCTACTTCATACTTATCCATCTCACTTTCGGACTCTGCTGTCCATTTTACCTCTATACCTTCGTTTTTCTCATAAGCTTTTATCCCCAGTAAGTGGAGTGGCAGTGTGGTAGCTGCCTTAAAAACTATAGAGAAACGATCTGAGGCAAGGGACGAAGCATCACTTATATTCTTAAATGGAATGACCATTTCACTATCAGGCGTAAGCCTTGTTTTTGTTTTAAGGTATTTGTCTTCAAGGAACCCTTCCACATTTTGCGGAAAATCGTTCATGGCAATTTTTAAAGCATAGCCTGATTGAGAAAGTTGCCACATTTTCAAAGAAATAGTATCTGTTGTCATAACAGGTTTTCTTCCTTCAAGACACAGGGTTTTACCACTTCTTACAATTCCAATATTCTCATCCTGGTTAGTTAGTTTGTAAGAGTCTTCATTGCCAATAGTTGAGTCGAAGTCTTCGGCAAAATAAACTGCAAATCCATCAGTCGATGCATTAGTACCAATCTGCGACGGTAATTGTAATTGTAATGAGAGACGTGGAAGCGTACCCGCACTTCTGAATAAGGGGCGCTGATTTTCTGCCTTATCAGTTTCTTTAAAAATAATTGATGGATTTAGTCCCTGTGGCTTTACAAAAAATGCCTGCCCTGATTGAATATAATTATCGGCCATAGAAGATGCATTATTGTTACACTTCAAAATGCTATTGTATGCGACGTATGCACCTCTTCCATTGGCACCTTCTACAGTAGGATCAAATATATAAATGCTGCTGTCGACATTTGTTTTAGTCACCTTGAGCCAATTAATTGCAGACGCATAAGGATTAGCAACAAAGCTGTACGAACCGGCTACATCAGAAATAACAGGCATACCGGCAGTGCCACCGCCTCCAGATTTTGTTAAGGTAACATTTCCCGTTATTAATGACCCTTTTGCCCTTAAAGTTGTTGGGGTGGGTGTCGGATTATTTATAGACATATCAACAGTCCTGTCTCCCCGTACAATTATTCTGTAAGGAATACCAACAGACATTAGAGCAGATGTGTTAGGAATAGGATTCCATTTCTGCCCAATATTGTCATAGGTGTACATAGATGGATTAGCCGTGGCCGTATAGTCAAACCCGTTTGCATTGCTACCGCTACCACTAATATTGGTGCCATAATGTTTATTAGGGTCTTGATTATTCCAGTAGCCGCTGTTCAAGGCGCCTTCCATCCAGTTTTGCTTAATAGTGTAAGGAGAATTGACAGGTGCTGTAAGAAAGCGGTAAGCTCTTTTTGGCGGTATATATCGTTCGACAGTCACATTGCCGCTAATGGCATTACCTGTATTTACACCGCCATTAGTAGCATCTAGAAAGTTAGCGGTGTACGATGAGGATGAAGCAAGCGTAAGATAACCATTGCTGTACAAGATACTATTGTCAATATTTCCAAAACCAACTGAATGAGTAATTCTAAGATCTCCATTGAGGTTAACGTCGGCACTATTTGTTATAACAAGGTCTTTTATCGTATTAGAGTAAAATAGATTTGCAGGAATAGATTGAGCAGCAATACCTACAAATTCTGTTTTACCTTCTGTAGCTATAATATTAGAGCCTGTTGCAGTTACAACACCTCCTATTTTAAGATTTCCACTTCTGACAGTTATAGTAGCGCCGGATTTTATATCCAGATTGTTGGACAGTCCAACAATTCCACTTTTAATAACAGGGTAGTTTTTTCGTCCTGAAGGTATTAAAACATTTGTTGTAATTGTTGGTAGCATTTCACATTGCCAATTGCCTGCAACGTTCCATAAAGTGTCTACATCACCTGTCCAAATGCTGGCAGAATTAATAGTTATGGTGGCTGCAGCAGAAGTTGCTGTTGTACAACCTCCACTTTGGACTACTGCACGGTATTGGGTTGTTTGTGTAAGGTTGGTATAAGTAAGTGAAGTAGTGGTATTGGATATAGGACTCCAGTTAGTTCCATTGTCAACTAAATATTCCCATTTTAAAACATTGCCTGTTTGGCCGCTCAAAGTAAGGGTACCATTGTTAGAACCCTTGCACACTGTTGTGCTGCCGTTAGCAGTGCCTCCAACTGAGAGTGGACTTATCGTTACGGTTCGTACTACTTGTGCAGATGGCCCATTACATCCGTTGGCTGTCACCTGTATGTTTACAGTACCTGAAAATCCTTTGGTCCACGTTACTACTCCGGTAGACATGTTAATGGTTCCTGCCGCCGGATTGCTCAATGAACCATTTAAGCCCGTGCTGTTGCTGGCAGTAGTATAGTATCCTGTAGTTGTTGTACTGGTATTTGAAATCTGACAGGTAGGTTCTGTTCCGGAAATTATAGTAATCGCGTTTGGGGTTCCTACAGTTGGGGTAACAGTTACTATGGCTGTTCCGCTTTGGGCCTGTGTGCATGAAGCAGATGATACACTTACCAATGTATAGGTATAAACTCCGGAAGTTGTGGTGGATTGAGGCACCACAACAGCACTTCCACTGGTAGTAGTTACTGTTTGATTGGCACCATTATTTACAGTATATGTAAATGTATAAGGAGAGGTGGCACTGACACCTGTAAAGGTTATGCCTGGCGAAGTTGAATTTTGGCAAACAGTAGTTGTACCACTAATAGTTGCTGTTGGTAATGGCGCTACAGTTATGGTGCCTGCAGTAGCCTTTGCAATTAGACATGCGCCACTTTGAACTACTGCACGGTATTTGGTTGTTAGTGTAAGGTTGGTATAACTTAATGAAGTAGTTGTATTGGATACAGTAGTCCAGTTAATGCCATTGTCAACTGAGAATTCCCACTGCAATACGTTGCCTGTTTGCCCGCTTAAAGTGAGCGTACCATTATTTGATCCACTACATACTGTTGTACTGCCGTTAACGGTTCCTCCAACTGATATCGGACTTACCGTAACTTGTATTACAGATGAAACGTTAGAACATCCACCTGATAAAACTGTTCTCCTAAACCATGTTGTCTGGTTTAAAACACCGGGGGTATAATTTTGATCAGTATTGGTACCCGATGCAGAGGTGAAACCTGATGAAGCGCTTGTAGTGCTCACCTCCCATAGATAAGTATAGGTTCCACTTCCGCCAGTAGGATTTGTACCGGTAATAGTACCAGGCGATGTACCTGCACATATTATTGATTGAATATAAGTTGCCTGAACAGATAATCTTTTAACGGTACCAGAGCAGGGATCTCCAAAAGTAGTATTGTTGGCAGGAATGGTAGCTCCATTTTTGCCAAGCAAATAATTCTCTACCACAGTTTGACTGGAGGCAGCGTTACAACCTCCGGTCGTAAATGCTGAACAACTACCATTTGGCGTACCATAACTGGCAAAATTAATACCGATAAACAGGGCGCCTTCAGGAGCTGTCAACGTAGCAGAGCCGTTTTCTGCAGCCGTTGCACAAATGACTCCGGTAATGCCGGTAGCCACACTGAGCTGATTGTTTGCAATTGGAGACGCAACGGTCACAGTAGCAGATCCACTTTGATTTTGCGAACATGAAGCAGATGATACACTTACCAATGTATAAGTAAATATTCCTGCAGTTGTCGTTGGCACTGATACTGTTGCTAAATTACCTGTGGTAGCAACCACTGTTTGATTAGCACCAGTATTGATTTTGTAAGTAAATGTATAAGGAGCTGTGCCACCGGTAGCGGTGAAAGTAATGACCGGAGAAGCAGCATTTTGACAAACAGTAGTGCTACCGGCGATACTGGCAGTTGCCAGGGGCGTAACTGTTATGGTAGATACAGATGAATTAACAGCCGGACATTCTCCATTTTTAACAACTGCACGGTATTGTGTTGTCTGGGTAAGATTAGTATAAGTATAAGAAGTGGTTGTATTAGACAAAGCTGTCCAGCTTCCTCCATTTACTAAATATTCCCACCTGGTAACACTTCCTGTTTGGCCGGTTACAGTAAGCATACCGGTGTTGGCACCAGAACATACTGTAGTGCCGGCACTAACTGTACCGGCAACAGTTGCAGTATTTACAGTAATGGTTGCAGCATTTGATAAGTTAGTCGCTTTGAATGAAGTAATGCCCGTATTATTTGCACTGGTAACAGAAGCACTTCTAAACAGATAATAGGTGCCGGCAACATTAAAAGGAGCAGTATTTGTATTAGGGGTAAAGGTTGCACCGGTAGCACCAGGTATATCGGTAGGGGTACCGGTAAGAGATGTACTATAACTCCATTGATAACCAGCGTTTGAAAGACCATTAAGTAACGGAGTACTAAAAGCATCACCACTTACAGCGTTTCCGGCACTGCCTAAACACATCGACTGGGTAGTATTGACAGAAAGTGAATTAGCTAAAACAAGCCGTAAATTTTTAAATGTTACCTGATTACCACCTCCGTTTTCATAATATTCATACTTCAGACTGCTGCTACCAGAAAGGTTCATTAACACATTTGGTATAACAACATATCCATGATCTGTCCAGTTATTATACACCAAGTTATTATCTACAGTAAGACGGCTACCATCATCCGAACCAAGGTCTGCAACATACAAGCCTTTTTTGGTTGAGTTCATTAAAAACTTAACCCCAAAGTCTTCGGTATAAATACTTGGGGCTACTGATCCTGATTTTACCGTAAAGCAGGTAGCTGATCCTCCAAAAGATTCATCAAAGGTTTCAGATTCCGAAAAGTTTCCTATATAATTTACAAAAGGTCGAATGTTATAAATATGACCTAACCATGCATCTGTACCTGCTGCATTTTGATTATCAGTTGAATTGGAATAAGGAACCACCGTGACACCGGTTGATGTAATGCAACCAGTGGCTGTCTTGACGTATAGCGTATAATTGCCTGCTGCCAATCCATTAAAAATGTTAGAGGTTTGATAGGTAGTTCCATTAATACTATAAGTATAAGTACCTGCTCCACCAGAGGCTGAAGCTGTTATAGTACCCGTACTGCCATCTACACAGGTAGGAGTTACGGATGTGGACACAGTTGCAGAAGAAAATACTGTTATTTCTGTATAAACACTGTACTGCGAATTCGTTCCATACCTATAGGTAACTTTATAAGGGGTCGCCGAAGGAGTACTGGTACTCAAATTAACAGCACCTGTCTTTGGATCAATAGATAAACCAGATGTTGACGAATATGTACCTCCTGTAATTCCTTTAAACGTTATTGGAACTGTTCCTTCATTGGTACAATACGGTGCATCCGGATAAGAAATTGTTGTCTTAGGAATAAGGGTAATAATTTGTGACACACCAGTTTCTGCATAAGTAAGAGATGCATTTACAGTAGCAGATACTTGTCCTGTTGCCGATGCAGTAGGCCAAACACCATAACTCATTTCCATAGATATGCCCAACTCATTAGGTGTTGGAGTAATAGACGATTTATCAATTGCCTGAATCATGGAGAAAGTATTACCTGTAGGGTTGTTCCAGGGTGCACTTGAGCCAAAACTATGAATGCCAATTACCATTTCACCAGCATAATTGGTGTTAACGCTGGGAGTTTTAAAGGTAAGAGTCGAAGTACCCCCCGATGTAGACCCTGAGTCTTTATCTACAGGATTGAAGTTGGTTTCTATATCCGAAAAAGCAATAATGCCTCCTACCGACCCTTCAGATTGATTAAATTGCCATAAATAGCCGGAATTAGAGGTAACATCAGAAGCAGTGGCTACTTTGTAATATACATATTGAGAATTATCTCCGTTGCCTCTTGAATTTGAAATGTTACTAATCAATGTCCAGTCAGGAGAAGGTTTTGTAACGTTTGCATTATAAGGTCTGACGGCAATAGCTGCAACCATTACATCCCCTGCCTGTAGCCCCGATGGTTTATTTACCGTGAGACTCTTAACATTATCTCCGGCAGAGGCTTGTGATGAATTTCTAAAAGTCTGTCCGGAAGTTTTTGATAAACTAAAGGTAAACAGTACCGATAAAAACAAAACAATGAGATGATTTGAATAAAAAGCCGGCGTTGCCGCAGCATTAGTTCGCAAACAAAGATTTCTCATTTTTTATTATTTAACAACTTTTTGGGGTGGTATCGTTGTCTGAAAAACAAACAGCGGTATAACCAAAAAACCTTTTTGATGTCTTAAACCTGCGTGTTTAGCACCGTAAATCAGCATAAAAACAGCTTTAACGGAAAACACCCATATATTAACGCTTATAAAGGTTATTTTAGTGCCCCAAAAAGGTTGATTGTATAAAAAAAATTGATTTAACTATTTGAGCAACAAAAACCTACACTAAATATTCATAGAGGGAATATTCTATTTTTTGGACAACAGCGGGGGCTTATTAAAAAGGAATTAGTTAGACCAGTTACTCCACCAAAAAGTTTTATTGTATGTTAACAATAAGCTCTAAAATTCTCTAAAAGAGAAAATTTTCTAAATGATGGAAAATTAAAAAAAATCAAATTTTTTTTTCGAGGAAGGCCCAATCTTTGAATAAAACAATTTAAATCTTTAGGATTAATCATCGCATTTTGCATAAACCTACTATTATGAAGACCACTGCCATCGTTTTAATAGCTTTATTTTTATCTGCCAGTGCTTATTCGCAAAAAGAAATAAAAGTGGAGGAAGCCAAAGATCATGTTGGGGATACGGTAAAAATATGCACCCGTATTTTTGGAACAATCGTAAATGATAATGCAAAAGGAGACGGCACTTATTTATTTGCCGGCGGCAACTTTCCCGATGCTCCTTTAACTATTTTGATTAGAAATGAAAACCGTCGATTTTTTGATTATAAGCCAGAAAAAGATCTAAAAGACAGGGATGTTTGTATAACCGGCAGAATAGAATTGGTGAAAGACAAACCACAGATTTTTGTCTCCAAACAATCGCAGATCGAAATTCAATAACTATATTGGAGCAGGCAAAACCCTTTTAAAAGCTTGAGAAGCGAGGTAAAGCCTGGCCTTACAACCTCATTGCTGTAAAACCTGCGGTAAAGCATCTGCGATATGAAGTACCTGCCATGCCTGCATTATCCTATTTTCTTCCAACAGGCTGGCAGCATAAGCATGAAGAGTGCTTTGCTTGTCTATAATATTATTGTCATGTATAATACGTAAGACAATATCATTTTTATACGTGTTGTCTGCAGCAGGTATAGTTTGCACATTGGCAAGTTTACCCAAATAATTTCCGGTAAGAATTTTACTATTGCGAACAGTAGCAGGCAGTGCATCTATTCCTATCCCTAACAATACATTTGGCTTTGAAACAATGAACAGATTTTCTGTCGAAACCCTGCTATACCAGTCACCGCCAAGCCTTGCTACCAACTGAAACTTTTGTTGATCCAACTTTTTTTCATCATTCAGCAAGTCATCAGCAATGTGTATCATTACCACTTCGCATATCACCAGGTTTCCGGCTCCACCTTCTGCTCCGAGTGATTTTATTTCAAGCACTTTACATTCCAATTTCACTTTGCTT
>Ga0068630_1000187_pt1 | contig 17909 bp, 11 predicted proteins | sample InSIn4gowninarea_FD_77433 | JGI IMG/M metagenome (GOLD analysis project Ga0068630, IMG submission 77433) | Clean room microbial communities from NASA Spacecraft Assembly Facility at Jet Propulsion Laboratory, Pasadena, California, USA -... ... | reverse complement strand
AAAAAAAAAAAGATAAAAAAAAAAAAAAAAAAAAGACTCTGAATATGTGAACTTAGCAAATGGTACAAATCAGGATATGTTTCATGAAAGATATGACAAAGGGCAAAATGTATTTGAACCAGACATATCTCATAAAAATAAAACTAGGAGCAATAAACCAATAAAGATGTAAAGGAACATAAAAGGAAAATACAGTCAAACCTGTCTATCTTGAATATCGCCGGACCGAATAAAAAATTCGAGATAGACAGGTTTCGAGATATGGAGGTTTTATACGAGAAATTTCAGGAACCGCTGTTTTGTTTGGCAAACATTGGTAGAAAAGTCCATTCTCATTTTCGCATTGAAGATGTCGACTGGGTTAAAATTTTCTGTGAGAGAGGGGAGCTTGCAGCACTCTCTCCGCAAATCTTCCTAAACACGATGCCTTTTCTACATTTAAAACTATCCAACCATCCAGTGCTCGCTTTGAAGTTGTCATGTCCAACTTTTTTCACATGCTGTGTAGCTTTCTCTTGCAGCATCACTCCGCTCACGGGAATTCGTTGTTCACGACATTGTTCAAACCACACCGTCAGACAGTCGTCTAAATCTTCAAAAGTGCATTTTTGAATTTTTTTAGCACCTTTTTTGTAGTCATCAACGATTTTTTTTAAAATTATTGTAGACAGTGTGCTTGCTGGAATGCCGAATGTTTTAGCCACGTCCCCTTTCTTTAGCAAAGGATTTTGATCCAGAAAATCTAGAATTTTAATTTTTTCTTCTATAGGAAGGACTAAGTTTCATTTTATTGGAAGCCATTTCTTATGTAACGTATCTAACGAAACTTTTTTTCCCTATCTCTGAGGTAATGGTCACACTAGCAAGTAAGAATTGGTTAGAAGAATCTAGCAGTCCTAATGAAAGGCATTCAACAGCTGGTTTTCTTTCACGATCTGATGTCACAATTTCTAGAAGAACGGTGAAAGTCTAGTGGACTCATTCTTCTACTGTTACTCATTCGCTGGAACCCCACTCCGGATTACCTCTCACTTCACATTTCCACGAATTCCAACAATAGATCGTCCCCCAGTTTATCAGCCTTTAGTTGACCTTTGTTAACTAATGGCAAAGACCATCTTCGATTACATTACAGAAAATGAAAAAAGTGTAAATAATGACGTATGGCTGTTCTTTAAATTTTCGGGTGATGGAATTCGAATTCGAGAAATAGAGGTTTTACCCGAAAATTATTTGAGATAAACAGGGAGAAAAGCAAGATAAATTCATCGAGATTGCAGGGAAATTCAAAAAATTCGAGTTATACAGGTTTTCGAGATTTACAGGTTTCGAGATAGACAGGTTTGACTGTATAACATAAGTTATACTATGTTTTCCTTAGGAAAACATAACATAAAGGAGATAACATATGTTTCCATAGGGTAACATAACATAAAGGAAAAGTGATATACCATAAGTATCACCAAATTTCATCCATGGCAGAAAGTGCAAAAACTGTTTTATATAGCCCAAATCTTTATTTTAAAAGTGGAATTTCAAAACATTCAAAGATGGTGCCTATTCGCCAGTTTTTTAACATCATTTGCTTTTCCAAACTCATAGTTTTGAACATCAATTTTTATGTCCTTTTCATTGTCATAGGTGTACTACATTCCAAGAATTGGCGAATTTTGTTGTTTCATGACAAGAGTTAGGTATTCCACATTTGTGTGATTATTGCTGTTTTTTTTTCTTTCAACTAACCAACCACTATGGCTCAAATATTCTATAGCATTACAGCTCTATATATTGTGCATGCCCAGGCCTTCAATCCAAGCTATGTCAGCTTATACTTGTGAATTCACTATTTCAAATAGAAAATATTTTTCCTACAAGTTTCATGAGTGACTCTAATTTTAGTTGTTTTTTTTTCTTTTAACGTAACATATATAAACTTAAAAATGCCATTTTACACATGAAAAAGCTGCCTATTCGTTACCTTACATGTATGACTCAACTGTCCCTGATCATACGACATAAACTTAAAAAATGATTTTCTAAATTAAAGTTCATTTTTATTTACAAAATGATTTATTTAGATCATAAAATTTCTATACACATATAAACTTTTATCAAAATTGATACATCACAGGTATTGATTAGCTATTAAGTTTCTAATGTCAACAAATGTAGAGATATTGATTTATCAAGATTAAAGAGAAAGTTATATACAAATGCATATGTGCATATGAATGAATGCGATGCTTTCTTAATCAAGAACAAATTATCAGAAGGTATTTAAATTGAGCTAAATCATTTTTTTTAATATTAGTATTATCAAGCCACACACACCTTTTCATACTGTCCAACAAACAGACATATCACACTCAGAATGCCATACAGAGTTTTCCCTTCATTCCCTCTTGTCTCATTTATCCTGGATTGGCTTGATGAAAAAATGATCACCCTACTCTATTCAGATGCTATTAATGAGAAAAGCTTGTTGAAATTTACTGTCATAAAAATTTTACTTATTAACCCTGTACCAATATTTAAATAATTGCTTCTCTGAACATCGGATTTAAAAGTAAATAAAATAAAAATTTTTTCAAGCATTTGTATTAAGGATATATATTATTTTTTACTTTTCTTTAAGCATTGTTTCAGTTTTAAGTGCATGTAAAAGTATATTTCACAAATTATTAATGCATATAAAAATATATTTCACAAATTATTAATGCATATAAAAGCACATTTTTGAAATTATTAAAGCATATAAATACATATTTTAGAGATTTTTAGTGCATATAATCTTTTCTGTAATCATGATATATCGTGCATAACAAGTCCAACATAATTTCACATGCAAAAATCTAAGTTGATCTGTTGTGAGGGTAAATCCAAATCTAAAAGACCAATGTAATGAAGCACAAATGTGAGTAAAAAATGCACAGACAGCTGTTTTGATACCACTTCTGGAATCATCATCACTGCAAGGAACCAAAGATGAAAAGAGTTGGAATTGGCTACAAAATGTGCAGACAGCTGTCTCGATTCCCCAAGTGGTATTGAAACAGTGTGTCTGCACATTTTTTACTCACATTTGTGCTTCATTACAATGCTTTTCCAGATTTGGATAATTTCACATGTTTCATAATCGACTATCGCGTTCATAATCAGTGTCTTCCAACATATAAGCAGGCTTGTACATTTCATGGCCTTTGTCATTAATATATTTCAGCAAAGGGTTACGAACTGTCTGTGCTTTCAATCCAACTGATGTGTAACCTCGGTCATACAGTGAACAATAAGGAAGCTGCAAGGTTCTTATGAATGACCATACTTCTGTGTAAGTCCAATCCAGAATGGGCAGTATTCTCATCACAGAAGGCCAACTGTTGTCAGTCATTGACAAATAGGTCAAATGTGCAGCTCCTGGATCAGATCTTCTTGTACCCATTAGCATTGCTTTTATTTGCGTATTAACTTGCAAGAATTTGTTAACTGCTTCTTTCAAATCGCCTTCCATGACAGTAAGATTCAAGTCATAACGCTTGATGGTACTCTGAATAAACATTTCAACTTCTCGGAAAGACTCTCCATTTCTGACATATACAGCTCTAATATTATGCCATTCTTTAGGGTTTATTTTCTGCACAGAAGAGTACACTAGGTGTAATAATGCAGTACAATCTTTCCCTCCATTGAAGCAAAGACACAGCTCAGATAACGCATAAGTTCTTAGCATATTTTCCAGTATTGATAATGATGATGCTATCTTAACATTAGTTTTAGACAGAATATACACCTTATCTGAAGTATTTAATAAATTATGTTGTAAATTTACAATGCTTCCAGCAGGCAATTTACTACATAAAAAATCAATTGCTTTTCTAATTGAATCCTGCTCGATGCTCTCTAAAACTAATTTTACTTTGTAATAGTTATCTGTAAAAGTAGGATAAGAACCAAATTTTACAGAGCCACTAAAGGTTTTAACAGCATCATTTAAAATAGGTGTGATTGAAAATTCATCAATATTAATAAAAATACTTTTCATACATAATGGATTACTGTGAAGCATTACTTTATTTCTGAAAACTTCAAAACTTCTTTGTAACAGTAATGGAACTCCAGGTAGCATATAAACATTTTTTACTGCTATCAAAGGAAACTGCATTTTTCTATCACCAAGCTTAAAATTTGTGAAGTGTAAAACAGCTGACTTTGGAATTGATGCAAATTTTCTAATCGCCATTTCCTGGTCAGACTGCTTACCAAAATATCTTCTCACCATCGAAGAAAGCTCTTCATTTATTTCAAGATCATCGCCAAATGCTTTGGCAACCGCTTCATAAGTCACATCATCATGAGTTGGACCTACTCCTCCACTGGATAAAACAAAGGTACATTTGTCAGACAAATGCAGCACTTCACTGGCAATAGCGTCAACATCGTCCGGGACGATTACTACTTTATTTATTTTTACACCCAATTCGTTTAGGCTTTTAATTAAAAACGGTGTATTAGTATCTTCCGTCAGCCCTTTTAATATTTCATCACCGATTATCAAAATACCAACACAAATCGCTGATGTATTATGACTTTTTCTGTATTGAATTGGTATTTTTTGCATGTACAAACATCTTAATTTTGGTTTAGAAAACAAATTACGAAAACCATTACCTTTACTCCATATGCAACTAAATCCTACCCCTACAACTCTAGACATAATTATCTTGCATATTCGTTACAATCACTGACAGTCAAATTACATATAATAACGTAACATACTTCACACACTTTGATATTAAGACATTTAACGTACACTTATAACAAATCCCAAGCACATGAAAATGTAAATAAATAGTGCTGTTTCCTACTAAACTATTGCCGTAATTTGGTGTCGGCTTTACATACATTATAAAAAAAAATGCCAAAATGGAATGAAGAAAACGGCAAATTAAAAAAGATTTTATTGTAAAAATATCAGAAAACCTTCAAAAATCCATTGCAAGCAGGTTAAATGCTTTTAGCTTTATCTAACAAATGGTATTTGCAACTAATGAAGACAAGCTTACCTAATTTTTACTGCAGCGATAATGAACAGCTTAACAAATAACGAGTACAAAAAATGTTTTTTAGAAATCACTAATGAAGAAGGAAAGCCACCAAAAACAATCTCGGTGATTTTGTTTAAAATCTCATTAGACCCAGTATTGGGCGTTTATTTTGTCCGCGAACCTTAAACCGAATTGCACTTTTGTTGAATTTCTACAGATGCTAGAGCTTGTTTCGTCATTTCTTTAGCTACTATCTTCTGTGATTTCAGGAAAAATCACGGCGCAAACTTATAAATAAATTCCAAAATAAATCGCTATATAATGCGCTAAATTATTTAAAAAATGCACTATATTATAAAATATGCGCTATAAATATATATAATGCGCTGAATTATTTTAAAAACATCATTCGTGAATGTTCTTGTGAATGCATAACTAGAATCAAATTAAGATCAGAAGCCGAAAACAAATTTTACCACTACATTAATAAGAAAAGGCAATACAATCTGTTGTTTGCAACACACAGTTATGCTATTCCAAGAAGCTCGGGTCCATCGACTGAAAGTGATAACACTGGAAGGTAAAGATTCAACATTTTATTTTCTTAAGACAAAACATAATTTACTCACCATCTAAAAGGACCCTCAACCCTATTAAATTCTTATAACTTCCATTATATTACTTCATCAGAATTCATTCCGCATTTCCACAAAATCTATACGCAAAATTCAATTCCACTTTGCTCTGATTTTACGGAGGAAATCAAATGAATTTGTATCGAATAATAATCTCTCACAACGACTAAATGCGTAAGCTAAATAACGCAGAAACCATAATAGATTACACGGAAAACACTCTTAAATATTTCCAGAATGATTATAATTAAAGATTCATTGTGTTAAAAGTCTATTAAAATATAACCACTGGTCAGAATGATTTCAAATGTTAATGGAATATACTTAAACAAGAGGAAAACAGGGCATGGCATAAGAAAAAATGACTTCAAATAGTATCAATAGATGACGCTGTAAGCAGCTCAGTATGAAAATTACGTGTGTGCTAGCAGCTTTAAAGAAATTGCGGTCCTAAAGGTTTTGACACCACCATAGGCACACGCTTGTGAACCTGTACACGCAGTCCTCTGTTATACTTTTTTGAATCGCAGCTAAGTGCTATAAGCTCCGACTGCAGGTTCTTGCAATGAAACTTATTGTAAATAGAGATATTTAATCATATTGTGTTATTATTCAACCTAGAAAGATATAGTCCATTCGACAATGAATTACCAAAGTTTCTAAAATAACCTGTGGTCAAATGCATGCCAAGGGTCTGAAGAGAATGATTAAGAAATCTGAAGATTCTTTCGTAGTGAAATATAGCATTGAAAGAAAATCAGTTGCTTCAACATCTGTGAAAGAAGTGGCCATAGCATTACAGGAAAAGACGAGCAGTGATGTGCAAACGTGCAAAGCGCGGGGAAACGCTCATTCTTTAGGCATGCCCGTGAGCACGGTGCATAAAATTTTACGCAATATCCAACATTGCTCTATTCGTTCAGGATTTAATTCCTGCTCCATTGATACTAAGGAAACATTTTGTTCTAGATTTTTTTGCTCGCATGATAACAATGAATAACTATGGAACATTTTGTGGACAGGTGAAGCCCATTTCTATCTCCAAAGCTTCGTCAATGTACACAATTTTGCAGAATCCATTTGCATATGCACGAGTACTACTTCATTCTGAAGAGGTAACTGTAAGCTGCGGGTTCAAGGTATCGTTTACTGTAGGGCCATATTTTAGGTCATAACCTGAAGGTCAATTAACCTGAACGGTCAATAGTCAACGCCGAGTCCTTTGAACTAGTTCATTCCAACAGTTCAAGAGTATGCATGTCTGGGTAGAATCATTTTCATATACGATGTCACCAGTGGCGGCTCGTTCATAGGCACTGTGGCACTGCAGCACCCCCAGTTTTCAGTCTATTTTACCGAAAATATTTAAATAAAAATTCGTCTTTTTTCCTTTTAGATCATTCATTATATTTATATATGATATTTTAAAAAATTCACGTCAATAGCCATCAGCTAACTCATGAAATAGTGTTACAAAAAGCACTCGTGGAACTGCGGAGCTGAACAGTTCCAGGCACGGACGTTTCAGCTCTTACGCGCCTGCGCGTATTTCCGAGTTAAGACACGGACTCGTAGGAGCAAGGGGCACTGTCATGAGACACAGTGCCGGCGACCGCGATTGTTGAGCAAATATGTGTTCCCGCTCGAATCGGTAAGCGTTGCACTTCAAAATTTGGATACTACATTCATTAAGTCGGATAACAGAATAGAATAAGTTGATTATCATACCTCCAGCTCTTCTGCTTAATTAATACTTACTTTCGGATGTTTTATTTGGTTAAAAAATAATTAATTAAATATGGTTTATTTTTTGCCTCACATAGAAATAAATTCTGTGGCTGTAAATGAACTTCAACAGCATATATTTTCAAAGTTACCGTTTTATGAAGAAGATTAGATTAAGAAAAGAGGGTGTTCAACACTTGATATTAAAAAAACCTAAGCCAGGAATTAACAATAACAGAACATATATTCCAAGTTTAATTTTGAAAAATGGCACGAAAAAAATTTAGCTTTCCGACAGTTGAATCAAAGTATGCATTGTTTTGCTTCCCGTGTCTGCTGATTGAAGGTGGTTAATGTGGAAAAATACAATTTTAGAAATGTAAATAAAATTAAAAAAAAGAACTGAAGAACATGAAAAATGAAAGAAATACATAAAAAAATGTGGTTTATCACTATCATTTTAAGAATGGCAATTTACGTTTGCTGTATGGTTGATATTGAACAGAAGCATATATCAAGACTAATGAGGAAAATCTTGGAACTGAACTGAAAGTATTCTATGGTAGATCCAATATGCATGAATATAGCAAATTAACTGATCTGCTATTAATCTTAAAAGATGTTTTTGATGAAATTCTTCGTGAAGTAACGAAATTGATAAAAATCCTCATGACATCAGTAAAAACAGAACGCTTGTTTTCAACATCGGACAAAATTTAAAAATTAAAGAAGTATGAAATTATGTTAGATTAAATGCGCTTTTAGTGGAAAAATTTTTCTTTAACTGTCATTCAGAAATCAAGGAGAAAATTATTAATCTTTTCATGTAAGGTAAAAGAAGAATGAATTTCATTCTTTAATGAATGGATAAAGCTTTGAATTCAAATAATTTACTTATTTTTAGAAGTTATTTTATTTTTCGTTTAGGATTCTATAACGTTCATATGTAATGTTTCTTTATATATAGTTGTTTAATCGTACACAGCATTAAAAACATCGCTAAATATTTTCTGAAGCAGCACCCCCACTGGCTTTAACTACGAGCCGCCACTGGATGTCACTCCCCTGCGGTCGCGTTCAAGTCATGTCGTCAAAAAGTACGATTTGTAAATAATCTATTATAAATATATGGTAGTTTCGTTTGTTAAAGTAAGAAATGCGTTGGATGACACACACACACATATATATATATCCTTGTGGTTTATAAACGAATATGGAAAATATCTTTGCTAAGTTATGAGCTACATTATTTAACAGATTTCAAAATTTCATTTCTTCATTGAAGTCTTACAAGCTACTCTCCAGTAATCGATTCTCAAAGTAATTCGACATTAAAATAATAGTAAGATGTTTTCCTTGTTCTAATTTTCATCGATTTTATAAATTCAGGAAAGTTCTTGAACTTCTCTTAAATATGAAAATAATTCCGATGACAGGAATTCCTTAACATGATTAATAACACAGAATATTTTAAATTTGATTATTTGTCAAACCTGTAATTTAATAAAAGTTTGAAAAATGTGATACGCGCATCATATTTTTAAGACACATTTGACAAATAATCATAAATTTAAAACATACATACTTTTCGAAGAAATGATTTGTCGACGACTTGACCCAAAGCCCTCCCCCGCACATTGCAAAGCCAGTGAAGTACAGCTACTCAAAATGCATTCTGGGATGGACAGAACTATGAGCCCTTATTTCCCCAATAACATGGCTTTTTAAGAAAAGCAGATCTCAATTTTGCGACTTCCTGCTGTGGTATTATCTTAACATCATTGTGTTCATAGACCAGATTATAAATTTAACTGGTTTAAAGGCACGAATTACACAGCACAATCACATGTCCCTCGAGACAGTCCGGTCAGTACTGCCTTATCGGTATCAACTTTAGGCAGTAAAATGGTGGACAGTATGTTGAACGTAATGCACGCAAGTCCAGCAATAATTAACAAGTGTTTTCATTCAAATCTGAAAAAACAACGTAACAAAGCACAAATGTGAACAAAAAAGGCGCAGACAGCTGCTGTCTGCGCCTTTTCGACGTTGGTTTTTCAGATTTGGATTCACCAGCACAAAGGATCTACTTACCTTTTTACAAGTGTTTTCATTGTTGCTAGTCAATAAAATCCAATTCATTACATACACAGTGACAGAAAATCAAAACTGATTTTATAGCAGGTTTGTACTTTATAGCAGTTTCGTATATACTGACAGTTAATGAAAAGGAAAATGGCATTTAAAACACTTACTTAAGTGTAAAATGCGGTTTTTGGCCAAAGGAAAACCAAGTCTATTACTACTTCCAAGTCATTCAAAATGTTGAATGACTAGTCATTTCTTCCGTCAGAAAACTGATAATAGTATGCATATCCAACAATATAGTTGGTTTAATGTGCAATTCATGCCAAAGACGTCGCAATGCGATTTAAGGTTTCACTTATAGACGAATCCACTTTCGGTATGCCGCTAATAGTGCCATTTTCACAATTTGGAATTAACTTTTTCTTTTGACACACACCCTTTCATCAAGTATATTCAGTTCAAATTTGAAGTCAGTTTTCTTTTATAGCATTACTGGAAGTGGAACTCTGATTAAAATTATCTTGTGCATACAGGAAAAAGAATTTCTTAAAGGGGAAAAGGAGACGACTTGAGGGAATCTTTTTTTAGAATAGTAGAGGGTCGAGATCAAGAAAATCTTTCATTTTGAATTTTTAAACAGTATAAATTATTTTCGTTACTAAATGTAATGAAGTAATAAAGCAGAAATCAAATAAAAATAACGGATACAGCCGAGAGACTAAAGTCTAATATTTCTTTTACTACCGATTTTAGTACAGTAATTGTACTAAAATCGGTAACTAAATTTTTATAGTAATTTAGTATTAGATTACTGTAAGAATACAATATGTAATACAAACTGTGGCCAAGCGGCTAGCGCGTTAATTTTCAATTCCGCAGTTGTGGGGTTCGATCCCCGCTTCGGGCTTGAGAGTTTTTAGTGTGCAAGACATGACCATAAAGCAACAAATCAAAGAGTAAAAATGAGATGCATTAGGACAATGTTTTAGCACATATTTAGTTAATTTCCAAATAGACAATAAAATCCAATTATACACACAGTGAAAGAAAATCTAAAATTGATTTCGTAGCAGGTCAACTGTATTTTTGTATATGCTAGCAATTTTGTAAAACGGAAAACAGCATTTACAGCACTTTTATAAGTCTAAATTGCCACCAAGCATGAACAATCATTTTTATGAGACAGTTCAGATTTTTAACACTTGGAACCTTAGATATATAATTCTTTTTCATAACCTTATCTTAGTAATTTTATTTTTGGTGAATACCTAAAAGAAAATTATTAGATGTGCAATATAATTTTTCAAAAAAAAAGTTACATTTTATTTTTCCAAAAGCAAAAGTAACTTAATTAGCCGTTTACTGACCAATGTTCCCAATTGGGAACATCATATAAAAAATTAATTTAAAAATTAATTTTAACTGATAATTATTTTATAAAATTCCCAATTATAAAGCAAAGAATGCTTGAATTTTTAGCTTATTTTTTTTTCAATTATTAAATTTAACTGTTTCAAAAAAAGAAATCGTAAATAAATGCTTATTTATTGCTTTTCACGGCTTACAACAAAAAAAAAATTTAAAAATTAAATTTTGTAAAATATTGTTTAAAATTATGGGATTACAGACCTAAAGGTTCACTCTTGTAATAAAAAGTGCTACATGATAATAATGTTAAATGTAGTCATTTTTATAGCGCCTTGAATGAAGTTGTATGTTCCCAAATGGGAACATTGGCCATTAGCAACAATACACAAAAGACTGAGTTTAAAAATATTTACAAAATTTTGCATTCAACGTTTAAAATATTTTGAAAGGCTTTAGCACTCTTTTTCATACATTACATTTAGTACATAAAGTGATACTGGCAGAAATTACAAAGATATTTTAAATATATCAATAACCTAATACATATAATTAATATTATTACATAAAATTTGTTGCGTAGAAATAATTTCATGAAGACAATAAATGTTCGCTGGACGAAAGAAAACGATTAACTGTTTATGAAAACAAAGATTTCTTGCAATTTTTTCAAAAATTCAATCCTAAAATATATGCGCTTTTATTTTTTAAATTTCGATATTTTTTTTATGCTTACTGGTATGGAAACAAATCTTTCTATTATATTTTGATGAATCAAAAGATGAAGCTGACGTTCAGAGTAATTTCACGAAGTCTAATAAGTGTTCTTATCCTTATATAAATTTTGAAATTACGTAACATTCATGCTACGAATTGCTTGCAATTTTTTTTCTCAACCAAATATTTTAAACCTTCTTTTTCCATAATTTCAGAAAACATTTGGTTTTTCAATATTTCGTGAAGTACAAATTCATCTTTAGTGTTTTCAGATATATGTAATGTCGCAATTTGCTATTATAAGTACCTTATTGGGAAACTTCGTGGGATTTCTCATCGAAGTCGATTTTTCCCACTCGGTCACTGAATAATATTTTTTTATTATTATTATTCTCTAAGTTTGGAAGATTTCGTTGTATTTTCCATGATTTGCTCGATTTCCTTGAAACATCTATTATTTACATTATCAATTTTAGGTACATTATGACTTAACATGCCACTCGAATATTTGCTTAGTAAAATACATTTAAGTCTATATTTGATATCCAATGTACAAGGATGGTCGTTTGGTCCACCCATCAATCTAAGAGTTGCAAAAAACTTTTCTACAATATCCTGATTCAATCTAGCTTTTAATATATATTCAGTGTTGTATGTTTCACGTAAATGTTTACATAATTCAATTAAAGAAGAATGAGAGAGGAACATTCTTTTTTGAAAAGATAATAACTTTATTGACGATTTCAATGTTTAAAATAGTTAAATTTATTTCATTCATTATTTTTTCTCGAATTATTTATGGCACTCCAAATCACTGATGTAATCAGGTTTTTCAAATTTTACATATGGATTAAAAATGTCAAACCATTTATCAAATAAATTTATGATGTAACATCCTGTTTTGGTTACTTCTGTAAAGAACAGTATGAAGTTTGTTACAAAAATCTATTGCTGTAACCACTGTGAGAGATAATGTAGGTGCGGCGGTTGACACATTTTGTGTCACCACCATAAAAATTTATATCACTATGAGTTAATTTATAAATTAGATCGATGTTGTTTTTTCCATGTTTTATAACTGCTTCAAAAACAGATTTATTAATATTTAATCTATGAATATTAAATCCATGATCGAATATATTATTTTTGTTTTTGAAGTAATATATTTGATAAGATTTATTAATATTTAACCTATGAATAATAAAATCGTAATCAAATATATTATCTCCAATAAGTTTTAATAAGTAGGTGCATCAGCGAAGATAAATTTTTTCCTATAGAATTGCAAGGATACTGAATGAAATATTTCACATTCAAATATTTCATTCAATCAAAATCAAAGCAATATTGCTTTGATTATCTTCGATTCCAGCATTTAACGTATTCATACGTTTTAAAGTGCCGAACCAGAAGGTAAACTGAAATTTTTTTTAATCTGTTTTCGAATATCTGCCAAGCTTATTGCAATCATATGCGAAATAGGCATTGTAAATGACAAGGATATATCTGTTTTGCAGTTAATATAATATGAATCTCGTACTTATTAAAGGAACGCAGTGAGCGATCGCGTCTGCTTCCACACGACTTCGGTACATGTGACGTCATGCGCAGAACTGAACCGATTCCATCAGTCTTTCCTTGGGACCTTATACCTATGGATTTGTTCCAGCGTCAAGAGACAGTGCTAATGTACCTCACGACTTAAACTATGACCACCACATTTTGCAATGATCTCGCCTAGATGACGTAGAAGGCACGTGATCAGGTAGGTGGAAGTGGTATTTAACTGCTGCTGGAGATTTTGAAGAATCATTCTTTCACTTCTGTGTGTGATGGGAAACGCTGCGGATCTAAGCGTCTTCGACAGAGGACAGATCGTAATGGCTCGAAGGTTCGGAACAAGTACAGTAGAGCACAGATTATCCGCGAGCGGATGATCCTCGGTGCGGATTAACCGCGAGTGAGACAGCCGCGAAAAAAAATTGAATTACTAATTTCCAAGAAACTCAGTTTTTATCCAAGGCAGTAACAGGTAAATTAAAATAGGTTCTAAAATGCTAAGGTAAAAAATACGATGTAACTGAGCCTGGTTATGAACGACTGACAGACGTAAAGATAATGAATAAAGTAATAGGAATGAACGCGAACGAAGAAAAACAAAGTGTGAGGATGAAGTGTCTGCGCGGATGGCACACGAAACTACTTTGCACCATGTAGACGGATTCTTTAGTATTTAGAGGAACAAGACGACGACGACTCATATTTGACTGAAAACCTCATGTTAAGGAAAGTGCAGTCTAGAATTTAAAAAAATGGTGTTTCCAAAGTATGAAGCAAAAGTAAGAAACCTGACTTTTTTTAAAAAGTATAATTGAACACTTATTTTATGTTATTTTATTTATTTATTTATTTTAGTAACAGTACATATTGTTTTCAGACTATAAAATGCTGTTTGTTTTCTGCTGAATTATGTTTTTTCATGTATGCACCCCATTTTACTCTGTTTTTCGGGTTATCCGCGATGCTCCTGCCACCCAATCCCGTGGATAATCGGTGCTCTACTGTAATATACAGGTTGACTGGTCTGACATTGCTCAATTTTTCGGATTACTATTATTGAGTGGATACCATCAGGTACCCTCTGAAAATGATTATTGGAGTACCTCTGAAGACACTGCGATTCCTATTGTCCCTACTGTTATGTCAAGGAAAAAATTTAAAGATATCAAAAGAAATTTTCATTTGATGGACAATTCATTATTGCAGCCTGATGATAAATTAGGTAAAGTCCAACCTATCTATGATGAATTGAACAAGAATTTCATGCAGTTTGGTTTGTAACATGATATACTTAGTATTGATGAAACAATGGTTCCATATTATGGCCATCATTCTTCAAAAATATTCATCCGTGGGAAAACGATTCGCTTTGGATTTAAAATTTGGATGGTGTGCATTCATACCGGATATCCATATAAAATGGAAATTTATGCAGGAAAACAAGTGAATGAAGCCGTACCCCTTGGCACTAGAGTTGTAAACAATCTGCTATCAATTGTTACAATTCATCTACAAGTTGAAATATTTTTTGACAACTTCTTTACTTCTTATGATTTAATGAAAGACCTTGCAAATCGAAACATTAAAGCTACTGGGACTATCCGTGAACCCAGAAATGTCCATCGATATCTTGTAAAGAAATGAAAAAAAAAAAAAAAAAGAGGAAAGAGGTACTTTTGACTATCAGTGTGACGGAGCAGTATTCATGTGTCGTTGGCACGATAATTCCGTAGTGACTGTCGCTTCCAATTATATTTCACATCTCCCAATCCAATATATTAAGAGATATTCACGCGAAAAGAAAAGAGTTGATTTACAACAACCAAATTTGATTCATAGATATAATTCTGGAATGGGTGGAGTAGACTTGTTAGACAAGATGTTGAGCAGTTACCGTCCGCAGCTTCGTAGTAAGAAATGGTGGTGGAATTTATAAATGCTTTAAACACTGCTGTAGTTGCTGGATGGCTTTTACATGTGAAAACACATGACAAATCAAATCAGTTTACTCATCTGGACTTTCGCCGAAACATTACAATTGCTCTTTTACGAATGGCGACTTCAAAGAACACACCTCGACCAGGACCTAAAAGTGATCGCTCTTTAACTTATCGGAAGACGGATGGACATTCCCTAAGAGCCACAGATCAAGGTAGATGTGCACAATGCGGTACAAACGCAAGATTGCAATGTCATGAATGCAAAAAGCGATTGCACTTGCATTGCTTTCCTAAGTGTATCATGGAATATAAGTGTAAAGTTAATTTATCATTATCATGTAAGAAAGGTAAATTTTGACTTTTCACTTAAATTTATATCTGTACATGATTATTAAAGTAATCCCTATAAAGTAATTGTTTTATATTTTGCATTTATTTTACTTAGCGTGATGTTCTTTCTTTTATCATATGTTGTAAGAATAGTCAAAAGTGGCCAATGTTCCCAGTTGGGAACATCCTAAAAATCATAAAAAAAAAAAATTTTCTTTGTTTTAATGAGTGATATATTTAAATTAAAGCATTATGTGAAATACGCAAAAAAAAGTATTTAAAATACAAGTGGATTGTATTGCAGCCTGTAAACGGTTAGTTAGAAACGATATCAAAAAATACACATTGTGTGTGTGAACCTACATAGCATACTACTTTTCCTAAAATACCAGACATGAAACCAAAATTAGAACCGTCATATCAGTTTTGGTAGTTATAATAGGTACTAAATCAACTCATCATCATTAGTAACTACAGTTTTAATAGCTAAAATAACATACTTTTATATTTTATCTCACGAGAATTAATCGATTTTTATGAGTAAATTACTTCATTATGTTTATATCTACATAACTAGATAACTTTTAATGAAGTAACAAAATTTAGAAACCATGTAAAATGGCAGGAGAACCAAAGATGATCTATAATAGTTTTATTGGCAGCCAATTCAATACATAAACATTTCAGGACCTGTTGAGAAAGCAGAAATGTTGAAATGCCAACCAACTGCAATCAAGAATCACTGCTATATGTAGGCACAAGTTCACAGTGAAGATGAAATGATTTAAACAGTTTTTAAATGTGCACAAGAGCCAACACAACTTCAATCATTTGCGCAAGAACATATTCCAACAAACATTAACCATATACAGTAGTCTTAGAACACAGAGGGACCTAATACATTATCGTTCACCAATTCACCTCAACCTATTTGGACCAACAGTCTTTAAAAAGATGATTATAAAAAACACTAGTAATTCACTAAGAGAAAACAGAAAAGATACAAGGCATTTTTTGTTTCAATCAACAGCTACTTAGGAAACAATTATATATCTCTTAATATAAAAATGTTAATAGCATTTAAGTGCGTTTGTTACAAATTATATATATCACAAAGTAAGCGTATGGTCCGTTTCACTCTAGAAAAAAAAGATGGGACACATTAAAAAAGGCAAAAGATTTCTTGGCAATTTGCATCCGGTAAGTTCCGCAACTCCTTTCACTGAAGCCAGCTTACTAGATGTTAGTGCAACCAGAAGATCATCTGTAAAGGGTAAAAAATGGCTGATGTAAACAACACTCAAACCAAATACAAACTCATACCTGCCAACCTTCAAAGTCAAAAACCTAAAATATTAGATGGGCATTTTTTTAACACCTAATTGGTAAAAGAGGGAAATAGGAAATAGTAGAATTTAAAGTATAATAATTTGAGAATTTACTTAGCGTTTTTTCATCTTGAGCTAGAAATGCTAAATATTTAGTTTTGAAACATTGTTGCATACACTTTTTAAATTAAAATGTTCTGAATAACATGCCCATTCTAGAGAAACTTCATTTATCAAGTTGCAATTAAGTTCCCACTTGGCAATGTTTAGTAGTACATAGTATTCTAAGAATTCTTTATTTATGAATACACGCCTTATTACAAACTTTTCATCTCTCAAAATCAATAGAAGTAGAAATTTTATGCTGCTGACAGATGCTTTTTCTATTTCTTTAAAATCTGTTAACTCATAATACTGCAAAAATGTATCTTCCATACTGACACAAAGAAATTTTTAATTCAAACCTATGGAATTTATATTGTCATTCATGCCACGGCATGCTCCTGCATCCACTTCCCTTTCGGGAGCATGACAGTTGAATGAGCATGCCCTTTATATTGTCATCCTATGGACATGTAGGTTCAAGCAGTATTTGACCCAAACACCTTCAGCTATCTAAAGGCTGACTATCACATAACTGCCTAAAGGTATGCTAGCAGTAGAAAATAAGAACACACTTATTTTCTACTGCTAGCATACCTTTAGGCAGTTAAACTGTTGGATCTATGATGGCATTTTATAAATTAAGAATCAAATACTCTCTATTCTGAAATATATTTGTTAATATTGAATAAAGTGAAACATGTACACTTAATGTAAATGTTAAGGAGAATTTGTAAAAGTTGGCAGGTATGCAAGTTCTTAGTAATAACCATTCAAGAAAAGCTTCTATTCAGATGACTCATGCTGATACATTGTATTTGAGGTGAGCAATTTAAAAATGCAACAGGCACTACAGCTTCATTCTGTAAAGACTGGAGAGAGAGAAAGCCATTCCAACATGCATTAATACATTCACAGTATTATGCAAATATAATAGAAAATAAAAAACTTAAAAAAATCAAACACTCACAGAAGAAAACTGCTTTTATTACATACAAATATATTTAAAATTAATAGCTATGGTACAAAACTGTCACATTAAACAGAAGCTAAAAAACACAAAAATTTTTTTTTTTT
>Ga0068630_1000186_pt1 | contig 17941 bp, 18 predicted proteins | sample InSIn4gowninarea_FD_77433 | JGI IMG/M metagenome (GOLD analysis project Ga0068630, IMG submission 77433) | Clean room microbial communities from NASA Spacecraft Assembly Facility at Jet Propulsion Laboratory, Pasadena, California, USA -... ... | reverse complement strand
GGCATAGCCCAATGCCTGCAAAAAAGAAGATTGGGATAAAGCTTGCATGTTATTGTTTTTTCAGATTGTCGAGCATTTGTTGTATTTCTTTCAGTTCGTCGGCGGAAGGTGCTTTATTACCCAGTGCATGCATGACCAACTGTGTGGTAGAACCGCCAAACAAGGAATCCATCATTTTATCCAGCATTTGCTTTTGCGTATGTTCTCTGGAGACCGCCGCCTGGTAAATGTGCGTTTTGCCGGCATCGTTGCGTTTTACCAACCCTTTTTCATGCATTATCTGCAACAGTTTTAGGGTAGTAGTATATCCGCTGTCTTTAAACTCGCTTAATACTTCATGCACTTCCCGCACTGTTGCTTCGCGTTTATCCCACAATACCCTCAAAATCTCCAACTCGCTCTCAGTAGGCTTTATTTTTTTTAATTCACTCATCGTACGATTTTTTTCGTAATGCAATTTAAATGAATATTTATTAATAAATGTTAAAAGAAAGTTGCTAAAAGGACAACTTTTTTGATAAGCGGTAGAGTGGTGTGAGGTTTAAAGAAGGTTTATGCATCAACAGGCATGTTGTCAATCAGCCTGATACCCTCTAAAAAAGCTGCTGCTAATACTATAAGGTTTTTTGATGCATCCCAAACGGTTACTTCTTGCAACGTATTTGCATCTGCAACAGTTATGTAATCAATTTTTTCAAAGCCGGCAGCAAGCAATTTTTTTTTAGCTTCTTCTGTTAAGGAAGGAAGGTCCTTTTTAAAAGCATGTTCTTTTATATATAATAAGGTTTGGCACAATGCTATAGCTTTTTTGCGACCTGCTGTACTTAAGCGTACATTCCGGCTGCTCATTGCCAGTCCATCATCTTCGCGCATAGTAGGTTGTATAGAAATTTGCACAGGCAATTGTATAAGCTCAATCAGCTTATTAATAACCATGCATTGCTGATAGTCCTTTCTTCCCAGGAACAATGTATCCGGTTGCACCATGTGTAATAACCTATCTACTACCTGAGCAACGCCTTGAAAATGATTGGGACGATACTTGCCTTCAAGGATATTTTCTATTTCGCCTAAATCATAATGAGCTAAAGCATGTACACCATCAGGATATATTTCTTGCACAGCAGGAAGAAAAAGCACATCGGTATGCTGTTGGGTTAATAATAAAATATCCTGTTCAATTGTTACAGGGTATTTCTCAAAATCTTTAGGGTCGTTAAACTGGGTTGGATTTACAAAAATGCTGCACACTGTTATATCGCATTGTTTTCTGCAGGCATCAATCAAACTTAAATGCCCTCTGTGTAAAGCGCCCATAGTAGGCACAAAGCCAATGGTTTTATTTTGTTGTTTTAACGAGGTGATATAACGATGTAATGCTTCCGCCTTTTTGAAAATAATCATGTTTGCCGGCTTAAAATGCGTGCAAAGTTGAGGTAAAGAAGTGAGATTGTACGGGTGAATTGTGAGTAGTAAATGATAACAGTGCATTAGGTTTTTCAAACTGTATCAACGCTAACAGGGTTCTCAACCTTGTTGGCATTTAGTGTCTAAAATGCTAAAGCTTTTCAATTTAGATCTCACAAATGTAATGGCGTTGCTTCTATTGACTGATTTTCTTTACTTTTGCACACCTTTTTTCTAAAAATTGCCGGTAAAACCGGAACATTCCGAATGTTAACGAAGAAACGAATTTTATTTATTGCCACCGAGATGTCTCCCTATCTGGAGCTTACAGAGTTTGCGGAGGTAATAAACAAGCTTGCAATTACCTGCAACAATAACGGATACGAAGTACGGTGTATAATGCCACGCTTTGGTGTGATTAATGAACGGCGTCATCGCCTGCACGAAGTGGTAAGACTTTCGGGTATTAATGTATCGGTTGACAATGACGATTACCCTTTACAGATAAAAGTGGCTTCCTTACCTACTGCCCGCTTGCAGGTTTACTTTTTAGATAATGAAGATTTCTTTAAGCGCAAACATGCTTTTGCCGATGAAAATGATGAGTGGTATGAGGATAACGGACTACGTACCATTTTCTTTTGCAAAGGTGCTTTGGAAACGGTAAAGAAATTTGGCTGGCCGCCCGATGTGATTCATTGCAGCGGCTGGATGACCGGCTTAATACCAATGTATATTAAAACGGCATATAAAAGAGATGCCGTATTTAGCCAAAGCAAAATTGTTTATACTATTGGTGAAAATACGTTTGATGAAAACCTGGGAAAAGACTTTACAAAACTTGCCAACATTCACGCTAATATAAAAGAAAAAGATCTCGAACCTTTTAAGGATGCCGATAACACAGCCATGTATGCTGGCGGTGCCGCCTTTGCCGATGCGATAACCTTTGGCTCGGACAACGTGGATAAAAAACTGCTTACCGAGTTTACAAAAGTAAAAGGTAAGAAGATAATACCCTTTACAGACTGGACAGGTGATTTAACACCGTATTTAGATTTGTATAACGAGCTTGCAGCCAAGTAACCCTCTTGAATTTATACTGTGAAAATCAACTATTTATCCCTTTTTTTGGGGAGTTTTATCATATTATTTGCAGCTTGTACAAAAATAAGTAGCACCGAAATTGGCACTGAGTTAATACCGGCTGTAGATGGCGTAAACACTAAGGATACCATTATTACTGTTTATGCAAAAAATGCGGGTACCGATACCATCAGCCCAACATTATCGCAGAATCATGTAGTAGGACGCATAGATGATCCCCTGTTTGGCACTACGGATGCCCGCATCAACTTTCAGTTGTCATTACCTGCTTCTAACTTCTATTTTGAAAGCACGAAGGGAAATCTGCTTTTAGATTCCGTTGTGCTGGTATTATCTTACAATGGAATATGGGGCGATAGTACCAAACCAGTGATGCTGCATGTTAATGAACTGGACAATAATAATGGGCAAACCTTTTCGCCGGATACAACTGCCGGCCAATATGATGCTTATATAAAAAGCTATTCAGGCACTTATGATAATACTGTAAAGTTTGCTGCTTCCACCAGCCTTAACAATGAATATCCTACTACGGTTTATCCTACTACATTGGAGGACAGTGTGCGTCATTACTTTGCCGATTCTGGTATTAACATGATAAGGATACGGTTGAATGATGCTTTTGGAACAAGACTATTGAATTATGACACGCTGAGTGCATATAAAAATGATTCTACATTCCACAACTATCTAAAAGGCTTGCAGGTATATGCCGATTCGGGTAGCTACAATAACGCTTTATTGAAAATAGGCCTTACGGATGCTAATACGAAGCTGGCATTGTATTACCGTTATCATCCGGCAGATAGTGCCGCAACGGTAATGGATACCACGGTAAAATATTTTACTGTCAAAGGCGACTGTGCCCATTCGAACTATATTGCAAGAGACAGGAGCAAGGGCGAGATAAACGCTTATATGCCGCCTAATAACGCTGGCGGTATCAATGACGATTTAATATATCTTCAGGCAGGTCCCGGCACGTATGCGACCGTTACTATTGATAGTCTCGCATTGGAAAGTATGCCCAACTATATCATTCACCGTGCAGAACTGTTGATGGAACAGGCGGCTGATTTTTCATCAGATACCTACCTGACGCCACCAAACTTATTTTTATTAGCTAAGGACGATACATCGCAGTTTTTGGTACCGGGTTTTGATACCAGCAATATCTCTACTGCTGATGCGATTATTTCTTCGTCTTATTTAGCTAATTATTCAGACTTTGGCGGAGTGCCAAAGAAGAATACTACTACCAATCTTTATTCATATTCGTTTAATATCTCACGATACGTACAGGGCGTTATTACGAAAAATAACAAGCAACATCCGTTGGTATTGTATGCGCCGTTCAACAAGCCTTTCAAACTGTACGAGTCGGTGCCTTACATATCTTCGCGAGGTTATGTATCCAGTTCGCCTACCAATGCCGCCGGGTGCGGGCGGGTAAGGCTGTATGGTGGTGATGGTGATCTAACAAACAGTCATCGTATGAGATTGCATGTTGTTTATTCTGTACCACATTAAATTAATTGCTGCAAAGCTTATCTTTGCGCACTTTTAAAAAATACGAAGTAATACAATGCCTTATTTATTTACATCAGAAAGTGTTTCCGAAGGTCACCCTGATAAAGTGGCCGACCAGATATCCGATGCTTTGATTGATCATTTCCTCGCTTTTGACCCCGACAGTAAAGTGGCTTGCGAAACATTGGTAACTACCGGGCAAGTAGTGCTTGCCGGTGAAGTAAAGAGTAAGGCTTACCTCGATGTACAGGAAATAGCACGTGGCGTTATTCGCAAAATAGGCTACACTAAAAGCGAGTATATGTTTGAAGCAAACTCGTGCGGTGTACTATCAGCCATTCACGAGCAGTCTGCTGACATTAATCAGGGTGTAGACAGGCAACAAAAAGAAGAGCAAGGCGCCGGCGATCAGGGAATGATGTTTGGCTACGCCACCAACGAAACCAATGATTACATGCCATTGGCTCTCGATCTCGCACATAAATTATTGCAGGAATTGGCCTCTTTGCGCAGAGAAAATGAACAGATAACCTATTTACGTCCCGACGCTAAAAGCCAGGTAACACTGGAGTATGATGATAACAATCAACCCTGCCGAATTGATGCGATTGTAATTTCTACACAGCACGATGATTTTGATACGGAAGAAAAAATGCAGGAGAAAATTAAAGAAGATATTATCAACATTTTGATTCCGCGTATAAAAGAAAAGTATCCGCAGTTTGTTAAACTGTTTAATGACAATATAAAATACCACATCAATCCAACGGGCAAGTTTGTAATTGGTGGTCCGCATGGCGATACTGGTCTTACCGGCCGCAAAATTATTGTAGATACGTACGGTGGTAAAGGCGCACATGGTGGTGGTGCATTTAGCGGCAAAGACCCGAGTAAAGTAGATAGAAGTGCGGCGTATGCTACACGCCATATTGCTAAAAACTTAGTAGCTGCAGGCCTTGCCGATGAGGCGCTTGTACAGATGTCCTACGCTATTGGCGTAGCTCAGCCAATGGGTATTTATGTAAATACTTTTGGCACCTCCAAAGTAAATAAGACCGATGGCGAAATAGCACAAAAAGTTGGCGAAATCTTCGATATGCGTCCTTACTTTATCGAGCAACGTTTAAAGCTCCGTAATCCTATTTACAGCGAAACGGCTGCCTACGGTCACATGGGCCGTCAGCCCGAAGTGGTAGAGAAGGAGTTTCGCTCACCCGAAGGAAGGGTAGTAAAGAAAAAAGTTGAATTATTTACGTGGGAAAAGCTGGATTATGTAGATAAAGTGAAAAAAGCATTTGGTATAAAATAAATGAATAAAACCCTCTGTTTAGAGGGTTTTTTGTTGGCGTAAGGATTGCTGCAAGTTCATCGTAAGAATTATGAAACATTAGATTAGATTTGTTATAAAAGCTCTGTTTTTTTACTTATTATTGTTGAAGGAATTTGTTGCTATAATAAAGCGCTAAGGCGTTTACAGCAGCTAGCCGGCAACTATATTTGTAAAATAAGGGAAGGCGTTTTATAACGCGTTAGAATGTGTAACAAGAGGAGAAAGATTTTGCTATGCACGAGATTGAACCATATTACAATTGGCGTCATTTATACACGGCCGAAGAAGATGAACGGTCGCCCTTTTACGGACGTCATTACAGCGAGTTTGAATTTTCTCAAACAATTTATAACTATTACATCCATCCGCAATGGGATGAGTTTGGCAGCCGCACGCTATACATGAAGATTTTATATGCCGACTACGACCTGCATTTTGTAATTATTGAACTGATAGGGGAGTGGAACGATGCGATTGAAAATGATATTATGACGCTCAAGCGTGATATCATTGATAAACTGGAGGCAGAAGGCATTACAAAATACATTTTGATTACCGAGAATGTACTCAACTTTCACAGCGGCGATAAGGATTATTACATAGAATGGTTTGAAGAGGCAACTGACGAAAACGGCTGGATTGTAGCTCTTAATATGCCGGAAGCTACACAATACGACTTTAGAAAGCGTAAGCTAAACTATTTTATAGAGCTGATGCAATTGTGTAATTGGCGGGCGTATAAGCCGGAAGATTTGTTTACTAAAATAAATGACGAAATTAACAGGCGTTTGGATTGATGTGTTTTGCAGACAAACACCCTGCTCAGGTAAACGAATCCTGAACATAGCTTACAAAGACAATTGTATTGAAAAAGATAAAAATGGCGGCAAACTTTGCCGCCATTTCTTGTATTCTATAGCTAAACCATTCTCGTTATGTACAGGTAATTTCTTCAGTCAGAATGGTTACAACTATTGAAGCCGTACACCTTTACTGTTGATATTACACCAATTTTTACAGTTGTTCTATGCCTGTAAAAAATCATCACATTCACGGTACGCCTGTATCAACCGTTGTTCGCCTTCTTTGCCCGGCTTGGAAATGCCATGCTCCATGCCCATTACCCCTTTATAGCCTTTGCTGTGAATGAATTTAAATACGTTTTTATAATTGATTTCGCCGGTAGTAGGTTCTTTTCTGCCGGGATTATCGCCTATCTGTATATAGGCAATTTCGTCCCATGCATCATTCATACGGTTGATGATATTACCGTCATTCTTTTGCATGTGATAAATATCAAACAATATTTTGCACGAAGGACTGTTTACGGCTTTACATATTTCATACGTCTGATCGGAGGAACGGAGAAATAAATCGGGTGTATCACTCAATGCTTCCAATACCATTACGAGATTATTCGGTTCAAATATTTCAGCGCCTTTGCGCAAAGCTGTAATTACATTGGCTGTTTGTAATCCAATAGATAAATGACGCTCAAAATCACCAGGTACCACTGTTACCCATTTGGCATTTACCCGTTTTGCTGTTTCCACCGCCTGGCGGCAGCCTTTCAAAAAAATATCAGTATATTCAGGTTTGCCGGTAGCCAGGGAGTTAGCACCATTGCCACCTTTGTCCAGTACAAATACGCCCATGGTCATACCCAGCTTAGATAACTTTTCGCCAATTTTGGTTTGTTCGTCTATGGGGCGGCTCACCATGCCATTGTCTTCTATAGCGCGAAAACCATTATCATACGCATATTGTATCTGGTCAAGGAAATTTTTACCGGCACTGTTGGTAAACATGCCATCGTGGATACCATAATTTAAATTAAAAGGTGTAGCGCTGGAAGGCTTGTCTGTAGTATTTCCTGCAGCAGCTTTGAGGTTGGATGCGGCGATTACAGAAGCACCTGCTAAAAAGGATTGTTGTACAAATTTTCGGCGTTGCATTGTTCAATTTTAAGTTACCAATATATATACTTTTCCATTTCATTGCACAGGAAAGTTGGTGTAGGATAATATTAAGTTTGAATAAGGTAATTCTCCTCCTGATTTTACCCGGTAAAAACTGTTTTACTTTGCACATCCATTTGTTATGAAACTATTTTATAAAGCACTGGAATTGCCATTTCAATATCCGTTTACCATTTCGGGCGGACGCACCAAAACGCATCAGCCAACGTTGCTGGTAGCGCTGCAGTTAGGCAATTTAATTGGCTATGGTGAGGCTCCGGCCATCACTTACTACAACGTAACAGTAGAGGAAATGGTAACGGTTATTGAAAGTAAAAAAAGAATGATTGAACAATTTGCTTTAACCGAAGTAGAACGTTACTGGCATTACCTGCATCATCTGTTGCCTACACATCCTTTTTTGGTATGTGCATTAGATATTGCCTGTTGGGATTTGATGGGTAAAATGAAGAATCAACCGCTGTATAAACTGTGGAATACGCAATGGCAAAACACACCATTGTGTGATTATACAATTGGCATTGACAGTACCGAAAAAATGGTGGCCAAAATGAAAGCAAAACCTTGGCCCATATATAAAATAAAGCTGGGCACGCCCGATGATATTGCCATTGTAAAAGCACTGCGCGAACATACGGATGCGGCCTTTCGGGTGGATGCAAACGCTGGTTGGACGCTCGAAGAAGCACAGGAAAAAATACCGCAATTAGAGGCACTGGGAGTAGAGTTTATTGAGCAGCCGCTGGCAAAGGATAATTGGGAAGGCATGGCAATTTTATATAAACAATCGCCGCTGCCACTGATTGCTGATGAAAGTTGTGTATTTGAAAAAGATGTAACTAAATGTTTAAATCATTTTCATGGCATTAATATAAAACTCACTAAATGTAGCGGCCTTACACCTGCCTTACGCATGATAAAAGAAGCACGTTCGGTGAACCTCCGAGTGATGATGGGCAGCATGAACGAAAGCTCGGTAGGCTCTGCTGCCATTGCGCAATGTTTACCACAATTAGACTATGTAGATATGGATGGACCTTTGCTGCTGGCAGAAGATATTGCAACCGGTATACACTATGATTTTGGAAAAGTAACGATTAGTGATAAGCCGGGATTGGGGATAGAATTGAAATAAATATGTCCTCACAGATAGCAAACAGAAGTGCGCAGATAAATTAACAGCTTTCTAACTTTTCATCCATGTTCATCTGGGAGACTTCGCCGAGCGGGGAACGTGGGGATAAAAGCATTCACACGACCCCCTGTTTTTATTTCCAACAAATACGCCTCTTTTATCCTTTTACAATTTTATATATCGCGCCGCGAACGCCTGCTTTGGAACTATAGAATCCTGATAGGTACAACTCATTATCATACCCTCTGTTGCAATTACAGATAAGAAAAGATTCTTTGGAAGGATTAGCAACCTTCAGTGTTGCTCTTACCCACTTTCCTGCATCATCTTTCGATAAAGAAAAAAGTTTACCTGTAAGATCGGCAAACACATAATTATTCCTGAGAAAAGGAATGCCTTCGCCGTAATAAAAATCGCCTCCTATCACACATATACCTTCTTTGTGCGAATAGGTATTAATGGGCGCGGCATACCGCCCGGGAACTACCTTTGCTTTAGTATCATAAATGGAATCACCTTCCATTTCAGGCCATCCGTAGTTACCGCCCTTTTCAACCGAATCAATTTCTTCCTGTTTTATATCGCCCACATCACCACCAAACAAAGCGCTTGTTTTAGGATCGAATGAAAAATGCCAAAGCCGCCTGAAGCCGTAAGCATAAATTTCAGGCTTTGCATCTTTCCTGTTTATAAAAGGGTTATCGTTAGGTATCGCATAAGGCGCAGCGTTCACATTTATGCGCAACAGTTTGCCGTTATAAACGTGCAGGTCTTCCGCCCTGTTAACATAGGCAGGACTTCCATGATCGCCGATGGCGATGTAGAGATAACCATCCGGCCCAAATGCGATCTGGGAGGCAAGATCATACACTTCCTTACATTCAAATGAAAATATGCGACGTTCTGATTGTAGATCCGCCTCATCCTTCTTTCCGTTTGTACTAAACTCCGAAATAAGAAGCATGCAATCATCAGCCGTGTCTTTTGCAGGTGCATTGTAACACACATACAACTTACCGTTTTTAGCAAAGTCGGGATGTACAGCAATGCTGAACATGGAATGCGCACGACCCGTTGGGACTTTCTGTTCAAGCTTTGTACTAAGGTTAAGAAAAGGTTGCTTATTTACAGAATCGTTGTGGAGCATCCATATTTTACCTGATTGATCGGTAATCAACATGCTGTGCGAGTTATCGGGCAAAGGCGTTACCTGTATCGGCATATCAACGGCTGAAGTAATCAATTGAAGTTTGATGGAGTCTTGTGCGGGTTGATCCGCTCCATTTTTATCAATTGAATTACAGGCACAGCAAAGGAGGGTAAAGGAGAAAAGGAAGAAAATAGCAAGCAATTTCATAAAGCGGCTGTTGATGATGCAATGTAGCTTAGTTTAAGCCGCTCTGCAAATAACCCGCAACGTTTTTTAATGTGTTAGCGTATTAATAAAAAATCGCTACTGTGAAACTCTTCCACGCCGAGGTTCGTGTCTTCACAAACCTGATTTGGGGTAAGTAAATAATGATCTGTTAGCTTCAAGGTTAAGGCAATCAGCGGTTCGTGAAGACACCATAGCCGTCAGGCTAAGAAGTAAGGAAAGGTTTATATTTGGGAGATGAGAGTAGCGGAAGCAGTGCAGATAGATTTAGGTAAGCTCAATGTTTTACAACAGTTTAGTTCTTTTTTTAAGGGTGGGCAAATAGAACAAATAGCCAGACAAAGCGGCTTTATTGTACGCAGTTCTTCGCCGTTGAGCGGAGCGGCATTTCTTCCTTCTCCGCAATGTCTTCATCAATAGCTTTTGTGCGTAAGCCATGGGTCATTGCGGTGGTAGCAGCAGATGCAAAATAAAATAAGCATTTACTCATTCATCAATTCTTGTTTATCTTTCCCCCATATGCCTGTAAGAAGCGCTATTACTGCCACCGAAGGTGTTTACTTTATTACATTTACCTGCACCAACTGGATCCCTCTATTTTCGCTCTGCAATGGGTATGACGTAGTTTACAAATGGTTTGATTACCTGAAGGCACAAAAACACTATATCATTGGTTATGTAATCATGCCTAATCATGTGCATGCAGTAATTGCATTCAGCAATAGCGGTAAAAGCATCAATACCATTGTGTCCAATGGCAAACGCTTCATGGCATACGAACTGGTGGAAAGATTGAAGCAGCAAAACAAACCGCTCCTGCTGAATGAACTAAGCCAGGCAATGAATAATACGGAGAAGAAACAGGGCAAACTCCACAAAGTATTTGAGACTTCATTTGACTGGAAGGAGTGCAGAACAATGAAATTTATTGAACACAAACTGGATTATATGCACTGGAACCCGTGTAAGGGTAATAAGCTGGTTAGTGCACCCGAAGATTATGTGCATAGCTCTGCTAAGTTTTATATTTTAGGTGTGCAGGGTGTTTATCCGGTTACCTCTTGCATGGAGCTAAATGATATTGATTTGACCGGAACGTTGTAATTGCAACTATTGGATGATTGCTTTTACTACGGCACGCTTGCACTTTACACAACCGCCGCAATGTCCCATGCCCGGCGCACATGAGGCTTTGAATGGAGACATTGCGGGGAAGGAAGTGAAATTATAGCTATTGGTATTCACCTCTCTGTATGATCACCCCAACTTCTTTTACTCCTCCATCAATTTCATCATTCCTTTATACAACGATGTATGTTCATCAACCAGCGCGTCCAAAATCGAGTAATGATTATGCCCTTGCACTTCCATCAATTCAACAGGTGTTGTAGTCTTCCAGCAGTTATATAACTCCCTGCTCTGATCTTTAAACTCTGCTGTCTCCGCTCCTCCTGCCGCCACCAACAAAGGGCAGGTTTGCACCGCCGATAAATTAACAGGACTATTGCTTAGGGCAGTTTCTTTATCCATTCCTAACCCTGCATTTACATAAGAAAGCTGTATAGGTACTAAATTGTACAAGCCGCTGAGCAGGCACATTCCCCTAATAAAGTGCGCTATTTCAACACCCGATTCTTTGCTCATCAACATAGTTGCAAGATGAGCGCCGGCACTATGACCGGCGATAAATACCTGCTGTGGATCTACATAATAAGTAGCAAGGTTCTGTTGAAGCCACCGCACCGCTTTGCGGCAGGAGGCAACTATGTCGTCCATGGCTGCTGCAGGAGCAAGCGGATAATTGATGACTACCGTTGTAATGTGGTGCCGCAGGAAAGCATCGGCAACAAAATGAAATTTAGTCTTATCGAACAGTTGCCAGTAACCGCCATGAATAAAAACCAGTACTTTTGAGCTCCCTTTGCCGGAAGGAAATATATCCAGGCATTCTCTCGGATGATCTCCATATTGGAGGTCTTTTATATATGGATGCTTTTGTCTTGCCGCTTCACTCCATGTATCCCAGCGTTCAAGATAGGTGGCAAAATCGGGAACATGCAACCGGTTATTGTATTGATTATCCAGTTCCTGCCGGGTGTATTGCTTATAAATGATCATTGAAAAAATGAGTTAGGTTAACTCTTTGCCGGCGCTTCATATTAGTTACAAGTTACTGGTTATCAGTTTCTGGTTTGTTGAAATTGTTCCAGTTATTTTCAACCCATTGAATAAATGTATTAATACGCTTACTTAACATTGAATATTCATTTTTGATTTGATTATATACCTCCATATTTTTAAATGATTCCGTTTCAAATAAAAAATCAAGGTGCAAAATTGTTTCATCGCATTCAGATTGACCGTATATCAGGAATTTTATAAAATCTGCTTTGTATCTTCTCCTTCCAAATCCTTCAACAATGGCTGATGTAACCGCTTTTGAAGAGCGTCTTATTTGACTGCCTTCTTCATATAGCTCAAATTTTGGAAGCGACAAGCTTATTTTATGAATTTCAACAGCCAACTTTTTTGACTCTTTGTAAATTTCTAAATCTTTATAGCTTTTCATGTTTTCAATACTTGTCACATGTAACCTGAAACCAGTAATTACCTGCTTGCGTTAATTATTTCAGATGCCCCATTTATCCCTGCAGGCAGTTAAAAACCAATGTATAAAATTCAGGGTGCGATTGCCATGTTTTGCCGGTAACTATTTTGCCATCCTGCACTGCCTGGTCAGGTGATACATATACGCCGCCGCAACTCTCCACTTCAAATTTTACATGTTCGTAGCAAGCAATCTTTTTGTTATTTACCAAACCTGCCGTTACCAGTATCTGCACACCATGACAAATAGCAAATATGTATTTATTGTTGCCTGCAAATTCTTTTACGATATGGATAACCATTGCATCATTACGCAGGTATTCGGGAGCTCTGCCACCGGGTATTAGTAAGGCTTCATAGTCAGCAGTGTTTACTTCGCCAAAAGAAATCTCAGACTCAACAAGATAGCCTTTTCTTTCTACGTACGTATCCCAGCCAGGTTCGAAATCATGTATCACGAGGTTCATTCTTTTTACCGCCGGTGCTGCTATTACAGGAACAAAACCGGCTTCCCTTAACCGGTGCGATGCATACAAAATTTCAAAACTTTCACCTGCATCCCCGGTGATGATAAGTATTTTTTTTGCTGTTGACATAACAATCGTGTTTGAATAAACTGTTTTAGAAATGATTGGTGCTAAAGGTAAAGGAAGAATGGAGTCATACCGTGGTCAGGCATAAAAATGCTTTTATTAAAGATATGCATCCACACTCTTCAAGCTGTTAGCACAGCGCACCTGGAAGTAAAGGATAAAACGGATCTCCCGATCCGTTTTTTACAACTATCATATGTAATTTGAGAATTGAATAATTCAGGAGCATTATTTTCATCTTCTGTTCCTGCGCTATCGCTAACACCCTGAAAAACGTAGGTAGTAAGCTATGTTAGGTACCCAAACTCATCTACCCTTTTTCATAAAACGTGGCCTGGCAAAGCTGCTAATGCTACGCTACCATTGCAGGTGATAACACCATGCAACGGCGATGCTTATAAGAACACCAACAGGGGCAAAATGAAATAAGGGGCATCCACTCCAATGGGCAAAACGGCCGGTTGATTTATCCTCAATTTTTTGTACGTTTGGGAGTGATTTGTAAAAAACAATTTCCTATGTTAAAAAGAAATTACCGCTCCTTCCTTTTAATTTCCGGGTTTTTGCTCTTCCTTGCCCAGTGTAGTTTTGCCCAATCGGTGATATTATCAAAGGGTTCAACAGCACCCCTGTTCACCGCAAAAGCCAGCTTATCGGGCAATGAATTTGATTTTTCATTAAAAAAAGCCCTTGCCAAAGGACCGGTGGTATTATATTTCTATCCTTCTGCTTACACCGGTGGCTGCGATTTGGAAGCACATACTTTTGCCGAACTCAAAGATACCTTTACGGCAGCGGGAGCCACCATCATTGGTGTATCTGCAGATGATATTCAGCGATTGAAGTCGTTCTCATCCAGTCCGGAGTACTGTGCAGGAAAATTCCCGGTAGCTTCTGACCCCGAAGGTGAAATTGCAGCCACTTATGGACTAGAGTTGAAACCTCCACAACCTGGTGTTAAAGATGTACGTGGCGAAGAGGTTACGCACGGCTTCATCCCACGGACAACATTCGTTATTGATAAAAACGACAAAATTGTTGCTGTCTTTTCATCGGAAACCGATCATATAGCACCTGATGAGCATGTAAAAAAATCATTGGCAATTGTAAAGGGGCTGTAGTTTTTTTGCCGCTGTTGGTGTTGCAGCCGTGCCTTTGCCTGGTGTTATCACCTGCAAGGGAGTACAAATTTTAAAATAGTTGCCGCGAAGTTGCAAACGATAAGTGTTTGAAATCTGCTGTAATGTAACTCAGTATTACGTTGTTGCGAGCACCGCGAAGCAATCTATGGGTTGCAGCAAGATAAAAATGAGCCTTTTATAGTGATTAAAAGTAGAGCACAGATTGCTCCACTCCATTCGCAATGACGTTGTGAGGTGGGACATTGTGGCAAACAAAAAGCAGCAAAATAATTTGCTGCTTTTTGTTTGATGTTCATTCCCTCTAATCTGCGGCTACTAAATAATAATTCTTCTTTCCCTTCTGCACAAGAATATATTTGTTGTGCAATAGCAGATTATTATCAACTACCATTTGTACATTATCTGCCTTCTTTCTGTTTACACTTACGCCGCCACCCTGCACCATTTTTCTCGCTTCGCCTTTGCTCGGGAAAATACCTGTTTCCGCAAGAAAACTTACAAGGTCTATACCCATAGCAATTTTATTTACATCATAAGAATACCTCGTTATACCTTCCATTTCTTCAAGGTCTTGTATAGAAAGGCTTTCTGCCGGTGCACTTTGGTTTGCAAATAATTTTTCTGTTGTGGCGATCGCTTCTTGATAACCTGCTTCACCATGCACAAAAATGGTCAATTCTTTAGCTAATGTTTTTTGCAGTATTCGCGAAGCCGCATCTTTCTCCTGCTGAGCTATTATTTCTTCAATCGTTTCTTTAGGTAAGAAAGTAAAAATTTTAATCCATTTTTTGGCATCTTCATCAGCCGCATTTAACCAAAACTGATAGAAATGATAGGGTGATGTTCTTGTTGCATCCAGCCATATATTCCCCTTTTCGGTTTTGCCAAATTTACCGCCATCACTCTTCGTAAGCAGCGGGCATGTAAATGCGAATGCTTCACCACCCGCTTTGCGACGTATTAATTCAGTGCCGGTTGTAATGTTTCCCCACTGGTCGCTGCCGCCCATTTGCAGCTTGCAGTTGTAGTGTGTATAAAGGTAGTAAAAGTCGTAGCCCTGTATTAGTTGATAACTAAACTCGGTAAAGGAAATGCCGCTTTCGCCTTCAATCCGTTTTCTTACACTTTCCTTTGCCATCATATAGTTAACGGTAATGTGCTTGCCGGTATCGCGAATAAAGTCCAGAAAATTCATGTTTTTAAACCAGTCATAGTTGTTTACCATCACGGCTGCATTGGGTTTGGATGCATCAAAATCAAGGAATTGTTCCAACTGTTTTCTTACACCTTCCTGGTTACGTTGCAATGCTTCGTCAGACAATAAATTGCGCTCTTCGCTTTTGCCGGTTGGGTCGCCTACCATGCCGGTGGCACCGCCAATCAATACAAACGGTTTATGTCCGGCTTTTTGCAAATGCACCAATAAAATAATGGGCACCAAACTACCAATGTGCAGGCTTTCTGCAGTAGGATCAAAACCAATATAGCCGGCAGTCAGCCCTTTATTCAACTGTTCTTCTGTACCGGGCATGATGTCCTGTATCAGTCCTCGCCAGCGAAGCTCTTCAATTAAGTGCATAGTTCTAATTTGGGGCAAATGTAAAAAGGAGTAAAGAAAAGGTGTATGCTTTTATTTACTCCGCAATATTTTATACATGCGAATGGCACTCATTAAGACGATAATAAACAATATCAGTCCAATCAAACCCCATACAAAGGAGATAGCTTGCTTTACGGTTGCCAGCATTACTATAGCAATTAAAAATATAGTGGCTACTTCATTCCAGATGCGTAATTGCTGCGAAGTGTATTTGAAAATACCTTTTTGCTGTTGCTGGAATATTTTGTGCAGCGAAATAAAGTAAGCATAGAGTAGCACTACAAAAATCAGTTTGACAAACAACCATCTTCCAGCATCGTCCAATAATACTTTATTCCATCCTTCCAAAAACATAATGAGCGGTCCAAAAATTAAGGTGAGTATTGCAGAAGGTATAGTAATGCCATACCATAGTCTTTTCATCATGATTTTAAACTGGTCATGTAGAATTACCTGCGCTTCAGCCGGTTTATCGTTTGCTTCGGTATTATAAATAAAAAGCCTCGGCATGTAAAAAATACCGGCAAACCAGGTAACAACGAAAATGATATGTAAGGCTTTGATATAGTACATTAGAAGATAGAATGTAAAGAGTAATAATTTTTTCCAGTATATTTCAAAACCTACACAGCTTTCACTATTTCTTCCTGTTGCTCTATCAACTTCACCATCGCATTTACCCAAAGCGGATTGATGTTTAAACAAGGTATGGTTTCATAACTTTCACCACCGGCATTTAAAAAGGTCTCTTTACCCTGAATGGCTATTTCTTCCAATGTTTCCAAACAATCACTTACAAAAGCCGGGCATACGATCAGCAAGCGTTTCACCCCTTCCTGTGGCAACTGCTCAAGCCGCAATGCTGTATACGGCTGCAACCAGGGATCTCTGCCTAATCTTGATTGAAAAGTTTGTTCAACTTTTTCTGCAGGCAAGTCTAATGCTTTAGACACCAATTCGGTTGTGGTGAAAGTTTGGTGGCGATAACAGAACGGGTGCGCAGCCGATGGCACATGGCAACAATCTTGCACTTTCAGGCAATGTTGTCCGGTAATATCGCCTTTATAAATATGCCGCTCGGGCACACCATGATAGCTGAAGATGATTTTGTCAAAAGGCTGGTCTAAATAAGGCTTTATACTTTCGGCTAATGCATGAATGTATTGTTCATTATTATAAAAAGGCGGAATGGTTGTAAGCTTAAATGGATACCCTTTTTGCCGGTGCACTTCTTCCATGTATTTTACAGCCGTTTCGTAGCTGCTCATGGCATAATGCGGGTACAGCGGAAACAAAATCACCTCTTCCAAATGGGGCACTTGTTTAAGCAGGCTTTCATAGGCAGCCTCCGGTGTAGGATTGCCGTAACGCATGGCTACTTCCACGGGCATAGTAAAGTGTGGCTGCAGTGCGGCTTGCAACTGCTTTGTAAGTACAATCAAAGGTGAGCCTTCTTTTGTCCAGATGGTTTTATAGGCGTGTGCCGATTTTGGAGCACGAAACGGAACAATAATTCCATTAATCAACAAGGCACGTAATAAAAATGGTATATCAATTACGCGTTCATCCATTAAAAACTGGCGTAGGTATTTGCGTACATCTTTCACCTGTGTAGAATCGGGTGAGCCTAAATTCATCAAAATAATGCCACGCTTCTTATCTTGTTGCATAATGTTTTATTTATGTGTTGCAGCAGCTTTTTACAAAAGAATCATTTATCGTTCAGCCGTTATATTTGCTGCCGGCATAAGTGCTGCAAAGGTATTGTGAGCAGACTTACGCCATACACCATTTTACAATATTGTGTAAATGGCTTATTTACGAAATAAATACAGTTGTAAGCCGTAAAAAAGGAAAGATTTGAAACAAAAACCTATACACCCCGCCTTGCAATCTTATTTAGAGGGTAAGGTCTTGCTGCTGGATAAACCATTGCACTGGACTTCTTTTGATGTGGTAAAAAAAGTGCGCATTCTTACTAAAATAACTAAGGTAGGTCATGCCGGTACGCTCGACCCATTGGCAACCGGCTTACTCATTGTATGCACCGGTAAATACACCAAGAAGATAAATGAATACATGGGCATGGAAAAAGAGTACACCGGCTCTTTTATGCTCGGTGCTACCACGCCTACT
>Ga0068630_1000181_pt1 | contig 17985 bp, 16 predicted proteins | sample InSIn4gowninarea_FD_77433 | JGI IMG/M metagenome (GOLD analysis project Ga0068630, IMG submission 77433) | Clean room microbial communities from NASA Spacecraft Assembly Facility at Jet Propulsion Laboratory, Pasadena, California, USA -... ... | reverse complement strand
TGGGGAACAATTGGGGATCCTTTTCGAGAGAGCAGTTTTAGTGAACTGTTTGAGTATCAGATTGTCCTTCTGTTTGAACCTTCTGATTGAGTATCGTTTTGAGGTTTCCTTTTCGAGGGATAAAAGGGGAATCGTTTCGAGTGAATAGTTTGAGGAATCTTCTGTTTAGACAAACCTTTTTGAGTGAACCATTTCGAGGAACGTTTTGATTCTTCTTTTTGGAACCTGTTCGAGTGTTCTGTTTGGAGAACAGTTGGGGGAGGAGGATAGTGTTGTCAATTGAGTATGTAGGGGTGGGAGTGTCATAGGAGCGCTCATTTGGTTTGTGTCAGTTAAAGTAGTGTAATTATACGTGTTTTAGTGTGCATAATGGGGGTGTTTTGGGGTGTTTTTGATAGTGGTGGAGAGCTAATCGACGTATAGCGTATGCTAATCGACGTTTTTCGTTTTGGGAGTATTGTTCGCTTGCTCTGAGGAAAACGCTCTGTGAGAAGGGTACTACTGTTTCACTTGGTAATTGACTATTTTAGTGGGGAGCATGATGGTTCTCAGAATGATGAAGCATGATGGTGTTCTACTTGATGAAGGATGATGATGAAGCAGTATGATGATGAAGGATGATGATGATGAAGAAGAATGAGTGAACCTTTTCGGGGAACAGAATGATGAGCCTTTTCGTAAAGCACATTGTTGAGCATATTGAGTAAACCTTTTCGATGAACAATTTGGGGAATCTTTTCGGAGAGTAGGATGAGTGAGAAGAATGAGTGAGAAGAATGGGAACCTTTTCGATGAACAAAATGAGTGAACAATTCGGGGAACAGAATGATGAACAGAATGATGAACAGTAAGAGTTCCTTTTGTTCATTCTGTTTGGGGATCGTTTCGAAAATGTTTTCTAGTGCGCGGAGAATTTTTCGTGTTTGCTATTGTTAGTTAGTAGAACTGGTTAGAGTGCTTGATGATTATCATTGAGCTTTGATGAGTTGCGTTGATTGATAATTACATAAGAGAAAAGTACTGTCCGCTCGTGCTTGCATAATGAGATCTTGCGAGATGTAGTGGTTTCGTTCTTGAGTTCTGGGATTAAAAATAAAAACCGAATCCCCCTAATGGTTTACTGTTAGGTCATGACGTTTCAGAGTAGCAGAAGGCATTCGTGAAGGGAGTAGCGTAATCATGAGAGGGAGTAAAACCTCCGTATGAAAGGAAAACAAGTGATTGTTATGATTGCTTGTACTACCGCCGTTGAGCCGTAGCGTCTAATACCAGTAATGGACAAGTGGGTTTTCTTATGTTTGTCATGATGTGTGACTAGTCTAGTTGATTGTTCTTGATGATTGAGTAGTGTTCTAGTTTCGTGAATAATTGAATATTGTGTTTTAAGCGCTATATAGTATATAGCGCGTGGTTTACCCGGTTTTCGACTGTTTTGAGAAAAAACGATGGATTATCGGGATTTTGGCATGTCTAAAAGAAGTATGAGTTTTGGGGGCTTTTCGTGGTATCGTTTCGTTGTCTTTTAGGGTGCAGGATGATGAGAGTTTTGGGGAGCGAAAAGAAGTATCGTTTTGTAAACCTTTTTGGGGAACCAGTTTGAGTATCGTTTCGTGGTGCTTTTTGGGGAACAGTTTGGGGAACGTTTTGGGTAGCAAAAAGAAGTATCGTTTTGGGGAACCAGTTTGGTGAGCAGGACGAGGAGCATGTTTTTAGTGTTTCTTTCTGGAGAACAGGATGAGGAGAAGCGCGCGTAATTCTAGTACTACTAAAACAGGAGGAATATCAGTTTGGGTCTTTTGGGTAATCAGTTTGTGGAGCCTTTGGGAAAAAGACAATGATTACTTTTCTTGATGAGAACACGTTTTTAAAGAGTTCTCAGAATGTTATTTTCACGTTGCGTATGATAAGAGAATACGCTAAAATACAAGTTGACTCTAAAAGCAGTATTACTCATATAACACTGCAGGTCAACAAGAGTACTCCCTGCGCTTGCGGGGATGAACCCCTCATCTCTTTTTGTTACATTGATATAATTTTGTATTCCCCGCGCTTGCGGGGATGAACCGGCTGAGGGGCGACAACTCGAAAGCGGTCGGCAGTATTCCCCGCGTATGCGGGGATGAACCGTTTACAATTGACACACTATCAGTTGTACTTAAGTATTCCCCGCGTATGCGGGGATGAACACCCTAAGGTTATCCTTTAGCTGGACACTTTCACAAGTATTCCCCGCATACGCGGGGATGAACCCATTTGTGTTTCACTCCTTTTTGTAATCTTTTCGATTCCTTTTCTTTGATTCTTTAAGTACAACTGTAAACTTGATACAACTTATTGGAGTATGAAGTTGTAATACTACAAACTTCAAGCTATAGTAAAAGTATCAAACAAACAAGTAAAGAAAAACTTCGCATAAAGAAACACTTCACTTCAAGGAGACATGATGTTGAAATTTGCTATTCATAATGAAAACAATGAGATTGTTGAGATTGAGATTACCTCTGAAGATTTCCCTGTTGGGAAGCAAAGTGATAATGGAGATGTAGTAGTAGATGATACTATTGCAGTAATTATCAAAGATACTGAAAATTTGCATAACTTTGATGCAGCTGAAAACTTTTCTGATGCAATTGATGCAGCACAACAATATCCGATTGTCATCTTGCAGCAAGTACAAGATATGTCTGTAGATTATATGCAAGGAATATGTAATGGTATCTACTTCTATGCTTAATACATCTAGCTGGTTAACAGCAAGGTACCCATAAAGTGAATCTTGCTGATTTCTGCTTTCTGTATTGTTGTGACTATCATTTATAGGTAGTAATAAACTACACACAAAGGCATCAGATAGCCCTCTTTATGATACTCAACATTTTCTGCTATATGACGATAAGCATGATGAGCGTGAACAACAGTGTAGAACACCAATGAGAACCTTAGTTAGTTACCATTCTTCTTCATCCCACTCATCCCACTCATCGTCATCCTGAGAGAAGAATTTTAGCTTTCCATCTACAAGGCTCATCTTGCCGTTATCATAATCATCAGAACCAACACTTTCTGCTTCCAAAACAATAAGTGCAACAGAAAACTTCTCTACAAATTCTGCCATATCATACACAAAGTTTTCACCGTATGCTTCCCTATTTGAAGCAGTGATAACATTATTCCTAGCATAGAAATCTACACCGTAACCAAACATCGAAATGAATGACTGAGCAATATAATCAAACACTGCATCAACATCACTCAAGCTAATGTTCTCAGTTGCAAAATCATCAAGAACTTCAACATGGGTAATCTTGTCGAACTTACTCTTATCAACCATCAATTCACCATATAGAGAAACTGCATTCATAGCCATAATAGTTATCTTCCTGTTCTGTTTTCCTTGTACTAGTACTCATTATAGTAAGAGTTGGTGGAATTGTCAAATATGTGCAACAATATAATATGAGCAAGTAGAGAAGAGCAAGTAGAGAAGCCTTTAGAGGAGGAGTTAGAGGAGCAATACGGTATCATATTGCTCCTCTAACTGTTTTACCTGGTTGTCTTACCAGAACGATACAATCTCTAGGTCTTCCCATTCCTCATTCTTGAGGTTATCGTTCGTATCGTAGAAATCAAAATATTCTGGATATGCTTCAGCGAATTCAGCAACATTATCGTACTTCACACCATCATCGTTAAAGTAGTATCCATTATCAGAAAGTTCAAGTTCTTCAATGAAATCTCGAATGAGACCATCAGCAGTATCATTGAGATATGCATAACCGTACACAGTAGGATCACCAGCGGGGACGATAGCATTAAAGTGGATAGTAGCGGACATGATATGTAGAACCTTTCTGGTTTCTTTCCTCTTTGCTTGTACTATTGAGTATAGCACGTTGTAAACAGAACGCAACTTTTGAGAATGATTAATATTCAACATGATGAGCATCTAGAGCATGATGAGAAACGTGATGAGCGCGCGTAATGAGGAGCAGGATGAGAAACAAGGAACAAGAAGAATTCTCTTGAGATGAGCGAAACGATGAGCACTAGATGAACCTTTTGATGAGATTAGTTCAAGAATGAGGAGGAGCACTAGTACGATGATGAGGAGTTCTGATTCCCTTTCTTGTAGAGGAGCGCGCGAAATTACTAGTACTATTAAAGGTTGAGGAGAATAAAACAAACAGTAATCCAAATGTAGAACCAAAACGAAAAACCATACTGATGAGCCTTCTGATGAGGAGCACTAAGCCAAACAATGAGGAGAATACAGAATTCCACTTTTTCATAGAGTAGACTGCTGTTTGTAGTGCTTTGTTTTGCGTAATTAAATGAAGTATGTTATAATTACCATATGAATAAAAACAATGAATTTATTACTCCTAAAGAAGCAAGTCAATTATTAAGCGTACACCCTGCAACCCTAAGAAAATGGGCTGAACAAGGGAAAATTGAGTATACCCGAATAACAAATGGTGATAGAAGATATAAGAAACAAGATATTCTACACATAGCAGGAATAGATAACACTTACTCTCGTAAGAAGGTCTTTTATGTACGATCATCAAATGGTAAGAAAGAATTGTTAGATACTCAAATTGATCTTTTAACAAGCAAATATGGTGCTCCTGATAAAGTATATAAGGATAAAGCTTCTGGTTTGAATGAGAAAAGAAGAGGTCTGCAATCCTTACTAAATAGTGTAGAAAAAGATGAAATTAATACTATTTATGTTACTGCTAAGGATAGGCTAACACGATTTGGGTATACTTATTTAGAGAGATTGTGCAATATTTACGGTACAAGTATTGTTATCTTAAACCCTCCTCAAGATAAAAGCTCTTATGAAGAACTTGTAGAAGACTTCTTGAGCTTGTTAGCATCTTTTAGTGGTAAATATTACAAACTCCGTGGTAATGCTAATAAGAAGAAATTCTTAGATAAAATTAATCAGGAGTTTCAATCATGATACACAGAGCTTCTCATACTGAAATATTAAGCATTACAGATGATGATGAAAATCATATTAATATTGATTCTTGTATTAAGAATTGGGAAAACGTGATGTTAACAGTACAAGATTTTGCTCAAGTAGTAATCAATAATAGGGAGCAAGAAATTATTGATCACTTATACAACACATCAACTGGTAAACGTCGTGAAGGTCAAGCTAATGCTATTGGTAGAGAGATACAAGCCGATTCTTTGAATGTGAATGGTGATATAAATCATAATGCTAGACTAGCAAGTGATTTCACTAATTTAAATAATTACTCTCGTGTTGATGAAATGATTAGGGCTGCTAGCGTTACCGCTGCACGTGGTAGTGATACAAGAAAGAAAACCTGGGAAAGTATCATTAGAGAACAATTGTATCATGAGAAAAAAGAACCTATAAGTGCTGGTTGGGCTAGAACAGTTCGTCCCAATTCTAGTAAAATAGGAAAAGTTCTCAACCTTACTGATGCTAGTGTACAATATTGCAAAGAAACAAAAAGAACTCAAGATACTATTACCTTCAAGATTGCTTGTGGAGATGAGAAGGTCAACGTAGAATTTTTTATTCCTCATCATTTACAAGAAGCAGACAAAATAGCATTACCTAAATTTGTGTGGGATAAGCATACTAATGAGTTTAGTGTGATATTAACTGGTAATTTTGAGAGAAAGAAAAGAAAACTTTCTGATCGTTATATCATTGGTGTTGATGTTGGATTAAATCATTATGTAACTTATGTAGTATATGATACTCATGAAATGAGAACTGTAGAAACTGGTACACTATCAAACTATTTAGATCAGGAATTGTGGACTAGTATTCGTAAAACTCAACAACAGATAGCATACAACTGGATTAAAATTCATGAGTTAAAACACGATGATAATTTGAATTGTTTTGGATACTTACCATCATCATCTATTGATCAAATGGAGATTCTATATCAGGACATTTGTGATCAAAGAAAAGCATTATCTAAGAAAAGGGCTACTATGGCTCAGTACGCTGCTTTAGAATTACGTGACATTAGCGCTCGTTATGGTAACGCTCCTGTTGCTAGAGAAAACTTATCCTGGGTTGGCAATACCATGCAGAACGGGAGATGGAATTGTGGTGAATTCTTCAATCGTTTAGAAACTGCTTTAGAAAATGTTGGAGGTAAGAGTATATGGGTGAGCGCTTGGAAAACTTCTCAATCATGTTCCTCTTGCGGGAACATGCATAAAAAATCATTACAAGAAGGAGATACACAATTCTATTATGATACTCCTGATAGGATAGTACATTGTGAGGAATGTGGTTATCGTGATGATAGGGATATAAATGCTGCTATTAACATTGCTAAGAGAGCTTTCTTTGCTGATTTTTTCCAAAAATATGTTCGTAATTCACAATCATACGATACTCAAGAAAATATACCAGTATTTACTCGTGGAGTGAAGAAGAAAGGTGTAAGATATAAGAAACAACAAGAAAGATGGAGACGAGAAAACAAGAAGAAGGTAGTAAAGAAGAAGAAAAAGAGAAAAAGGAAAAACAATAACACTAATAGTCCTCCTACTCGTGACATTAGTATTGTGAAAAAAGTGAGAGTACCTCTTACTATGAGAAAAAGTAGAAAGTTGGTGAAAAAAGAATATTTGAAACTATTGTACCCCTTGCAATTCAACTGTATGCTGGGATCTACTATAAGTGATGGTTCAATACTGGTACTTAGTCATGATGATCGTAATCGTATAAGCGAACAAGTTCGCAAATTACGCTTAGCATGAAACAGTGATCTTCATTGCTTCTTTTAGAGAATCATTTAGAGCATCATTTAGATAAGTAAGAATGCTCTATTGATGAGTACTAGCATTAGAGAAGAATGAGAAGAATGAAACATTGTGAGAAGCGCGCGATGGATGAATGAAGAAGATGAAAAAGCGCGGTAAATGAAGCAAAACAACAATCATTCTGGAGAGCATTCTAGAGAGCATTCTGCTGATATATTCTACCAATATTGACATTAGTAAAATTGTCGTGTATAATGATTCTTGTACGCCCCAGACTTAGGTATGTAACCTTCAGTATCACCTCTGCCATAGTGTATGTGACTGCACCTCTCACACTCGTGACGTGGCTGGGGCTACAATTGTACTCAAATTACCAGTACTTTTTGTGGTTCTGTTAGAACACAGCAGAATTCTAGGGAGCATTCTGATGAAAACAAACAAAATTATAAGAAACAGCACAAGGAATAAATACGTGTTTTGAGGAATTTTTAGAATGTTATTTTCACGTTGCATATGATAAGAGAATACGCTAAAATACAAGTTGACTCTAAAAGCAGTATTACTCATATAACACTGCAGGTCAACAAGTGTATTCCCCGCGTATGCGGGGATGAACCTCATTTATTGATTGTCAAGTACTTTCCAATCTTGTATTCCCCGCGTATGCGGGGATGAACCCAGAAAAGTTGTTCAAAATCAACTGTTAAAGCAAAAATCATTTCTCGTACAAGAAATCGAGGTACAAGTGAATCAGTTGGAATATCATGAAGCTATCACTCAGAAAAGGGAACTGATTACCGTTAAAACAACACGAAATTCTAATTGTATGCTGGATGGTTTTCCTGATTGAAGTTCTCCATGAGTTCATCCATGAGACTGTATACTGTGATCCAATCTTCACGATTAGCTACCTCGTTAATCTCATCTAGAGAATCCTCATACTGTTTCTCAAATGGAGCAGGGCAATCCACAACAGTTAGTTGTGAAACATGCTTCTTCTCAACAGAATTATCAGGACCAGGGAATACGGAAGTGTACACATTCACATACTCTGGATGAGTACTATCACCAACAACAAATGTTGGATACTCCCAGCCATTAACATTGACCCAAGTGTTCTTTTTAAAATCAGACATTTTATTTCTCCTTATTATGTACTGTGTTTCTCTTTGATAGTGCTTAGTATAGCACGTCGCAAACAGGAAGAAACTTTAGGGGGTACTTTAACCCCCTTATACGGGTGTAAGTGGGTTGCGTTGTAAGAGGAACAGCGATACTATATAAACATCAGCCAGTAAGAAACGCTTACATGCAAAACACTAAAGGAGTGAAGAAAATGGGAAACTACGAATTGCGAAAGATTGATTGTCTTTTAGGTCGTAATCGTGAGAAGTGCTTGGGATCTATTGGTATCGCTCGTGGAAATCCCGTTATTATCTTTCGACTTAGAGAAGATGGATTGGTTGATGTAATCAATAGTCAGGGAGAAATTGAGTATGGTTGGGCTGCAAGTTCTGTAGAAGTGATAGTAGAAAGTTGATATAAGGTTCGAGCGCATACCGGGAGCCGACCAAGATTTACTCTCCGGCTTGCCGGTATGCTCACAATTTAAGACATTAGCATGGATCGGTCTGTTTAGCGATTCTCCGAGTTGGAGTAATAAGAAGGGGACGCATATATACTTACTTTCCATATGAGGAAGTCCATGCGCTACATGTGATAAAGATAAGGGAAAAGTTGCTACTTTTCACAACTGATACTACTCTAGGAACTACAAGATAAAGAAACATAGTCTTTGTCTTTCGCCATCAGACAAGGAGAAGGACAGGTGATAATAGCCACTACTGTGACGCTTCTTGGAAAGCTGACGAGTGGAGTAGCATCGTACAGGATTTAGAAGATTACGGAAATGACGATGATTTGATTTGCGACGAAGACGATGACTTTGAACTCATAGTAGGAAATATGCAAGCTCTCGAAGAGAGTACAGGTATTTACATTTGTGCCGAATAGCGCATAAGAGTTATAGGAGTGTTGAGTACAGACAGATTAGAGGTACTCACTTTTGAATATATAGTCATAAGAGGGGACACTAAATGTGAATAATGGTGCCCCCTATTCAGGGGTATCCAGGTTGCGCTATGAGATAAGAGGAGATACTATATAGCTATCAGTTGAAAGAGAGGGAAGGAAAGAAGTCAAATGAGAGTTGTCAATGAGTTTTACTGTAGTAGCGTTCTTCAGGTTCTAGGTCTTTCGGTAGAACAAGCTAATAAAACTGCTGAACTCATCGCATTTAATCCGGGAAGTGAAAGGGAAGTACTTCTCAGGAACGGATATTCTGAAAGTTTTGCAGATTCTATTCTAAATGAACTTTCGATAGGAGAGTAAAGAAAACACAGTGGTACTGAGAGTCAGGTACTACGGTGTTTTTTGTATGTGTTCGAGGAGGGGACACAGGATGTGTGTTGTACTTTTAATACCCCTTATACGGGTGTAAGTGGGTTGCGTTATAATTGGATAGCATATACAATCTATATCAGTAAGACATTGAACACGAAAAAGGAAGGAACTAACAATGATGAACAATGATGAACAACTTGCCTACAAGTTGGCGATGGCTATTAAGGATGCCCCAAACGGAATTTTCACCTCAAATGTGATTGACACCGCTAATAAAGTCCTAGCAAAGACTCCAACAATGGGTGACGTAAAATGGGATGACGACGAGCACTACTTAGCCGAGGTAGAAATGGAGAACAGCGGTCTTCGTTTCGCAATGGTCGAGCGAGACGGTGACTATATTGTCTGTATAACGGATACAAATGTCAGGTCAATTCTAGCATCGTCATTGTGGCTGACTGGGAATCGCTATAAACTGATGAAAACCACAAACGAGACAGAGCACCCGGAGGTGCTGATCACCGAAGAAGACTACAAGAACGCTCCCTTGGGCACCATCGTGGCGAACAAAGGATTCTCACCCCATATGAAGTGCGCACCAAACGTGTGGGAGGACACATTTTCCCGTAGATGCTCCGACAAGGGAATGGAAGGTGGCTCCCGTAAGGTGCTCCGATATGGGAAGTGGGGTTGATTACCTATTTGACACATGTTGTGCTAATATAACATGGAAAATCAAAAAGAAGAATACGCAAATCCTAGTACATGAAAGAAAAGAGGTAAGAGAATATGGCTGATACTTAATCTCTTTGATGGTATCAATACAAGAGAGTTTCAACTTGTGTCCCTGTTTTCAGATACGACAACCTAGTGGATTTTTTCATCGCATGATTTTAAGATACAGAGAATGTTACAAATCTTTGATCAAATCAATAATCTTCCAAGCTTCCCATTCGTTAAGAGTGATGACACTGGGAGGGTCTTGATCGAAGATAGAGTTCTTGCTGAACAGATTGGAGATGAAAACCCTGCCGTCTGGCTTCTTCCAGATGCCCGCACTCTCTCGGATATCGAAGAATACAGATCTAGTCTTGGTGTGCTGCTGACCTATCTCCTGGAGGTAAATATTGTCTTGTAGTGTTTCCCGAAGAGCCTTATAGATTCTACCGACTTCTAACCTAGTAAGTGTTACGGTATCACCATTGATCGTGAGGTTGAAGGATTCTGTGGTTGTGATGTTGATGGTCATTGTGATCAATTCCTTATGTGTAGTGGTATTTTCCTTTGTGTCATTGACAACCTATCAAATGAAATAGCCAATGTCTATAAGTGTAATTCTCGTGTTAATGTTTTCCTCTTGAACAATTACCATAATACAAGCACACAACAAGATTGTCTAGCTCCCCCCACATTTAGGGGTAGCCAGGTTGAAGTATGGGTGAATGCGAGATACTATATAAGTATCAGCCAGTAAGAAAAGCTTACAGGTAAAACACCAAGGAGTGAAAATGAGCGAGTTCGGATATAGCGCAGATGATTTTCAGGTTGGCGCGGAAGTTGTCAAGGACATTCACGGCAACATCTACTGTGTTGATGAAGAAACTATCGCGGTGTTGTTTGACGAAAATGGTACTCCATGTGACCTCACTAACACCTATGAAACTGCAGACCATCACACTGGTCAAGGTTTCGGTCGTGCAATTGCCCTTAAGGACGATGGATTCCGTAGTAAGTGGCAGATGCAGAAGATGTTTGACCAGAACTGGGATATTTACCTGGACTACATTGGTGCATAGCAGCTAGTGAACTACCAACTCACTGAAGATGAGTTGGTTTCCTGCTTCAATGAGGGTGAGATTCCAGGAGTATGATACTCAAGTTCACTCAGGACTATAACCCTCTCAGTGTATTTAATAGTACACCCTAGTGGGAACAATTTTAAGTATTGATCTACTAGCACAGGCGTTAATTCCCTACGTTCCATAGGTACATTATTATCGTTTAACACTGATTGTCCAAACCATATCATATTATCAGCAGCGTGAACATCACGATCCTCGGAATACTCACAATACTGGCAAGTATAAACTCGATCATTGAGATCATGTTTTGTCTTTTGTTCACAGTGCCTACACCATTGTGTAGTAGGTTCACTTTGAGGAATCATCACAGCTCTAGGATGAGCTTTCAACAAGGATTTTACACGACCCAGAATACTATGATGTAATTGCCTACCAAACCATTTCTTCCATGAAGTGATCATCTCGTCTTGGAAGAATACAGTCTCATTCTTCATGACAACAGACACAATCTGTTTAGCAAGATCATCCTTCTTATTATCTAATTTCTCGTATTCCTTACGTAATTCTTCAAGAGTATCGTAATAGTTTTGAGAAAAAGGAAGATAGTTAAGACCTTGAGACTTTTGTAGTTTCTCAGCACGCTTGTATTGCCTATCTAGTTTACGTTGTAATCTCTTCAATCGTGGTGGTTCAACAACAGTTGTGCTAATCTTCACACCATTGGATAGTGTGATGTGTGTAGCAACACCCATGTCAATACCTTCAACAGTACCTGGTACATAATAATCATTCAATAAATCATCATCTTTTGGAAGATATGTTGTGATCTTGAGATAATAACCGCTTGCTTTTTGGATGAGTTTAGCGTTAGCAAGTTCAGCATGTTCTGGAATCTGATGAATACCATACACTTTCATTTTGCCAGGAACACCTTGAACACGTACTTTATCATTCTCAGGGAAGAGTCTGTACGTAGTACCGTGTTGTTTAAGATCAACACTTTTTACTCTTCTTGTGAATTTAAGTTTACCTACTTTATGCCCCTTTTCCTTCTTAGCTTTCAAGGAAGATAAAGAAGAAGATATTCCAGTGATTACGGATTGTTTGATTTGTGATCCTATGTATTGTAAGTCTCGTGTTTCAAAATCACCATCACGATTCTTCACTTCTACAGTTTTACCTGGAAGATACTTAGTTGGTTTATCAGTGTTAAGAGCAGCATTATAGATCCACTTAGCTTCTAGGAAAGTACCTTTTAATGCTTCTTCTTGTTTTTTGGTGAGTTTGCTCATGTCAATTTTAAGATCATAAACTTTGCATACTTGAGTTTCACGACGCTTGCGTGTGTTGTTTCTTGTTAACGCTATTTGTGCATTCTTTTCACTCGCGTATTCTTTACCGTTTACAATAACTGACATGCTCAAACACCTCCCTAGAAACTCTATAATGTATACTCTTACTTAAGAGGATACCATAGTTTAGAAAGGTTTTGCAAAATGAAAAATAAGAGAAAGAATAAGTATCGTTCTGTTAATAGGTCAACAACACGATTGCATTATCATATCGTATTGTATTTTAAATACAGGAAGAACATCACTAGTGTTATTGGTGAAGATAGTATTAAAAGTCTTCTAGATAGTGCTGTTGGGAAGTGTTCTGGAGTGAAATGTCATGCTATTGGTGTAGATGGTGATCAAGTTCATATGGTTGTTTCTTGTCCTCCTTATTGGTCTCCTAGTTCTGTAGTAGGAAGGATTCAACAATTATCTACTCATAGGGCATGGGACAAGTATGGTAAGGAACTTTCTACTATATATTATGGGAAGAAAAGAATGTTATGGTCTGATGGTTATTTTTGTGAAACTATTGGCAACGTGAGTGAAGATAAGGTGTTAGATTATGTTTTAAACCAGGGTCATTAGTGTTCTGCTAGGGCATTCATCCCACTCACTAAAGATGAGTGGGATGAATGCTAATATCAATGTAAAGAGCTTGAGAGAAATTCCCAGAAAGAGAAAAGGCTAGCCAGGAACAAGGACTCTAATTACAGGAAGAAGGAGAGGATAGCAGATCTTATTAAAGGCAATGACATCCCTAATTCTACTGTAGTTGAGAAATACGAACTTCTAGATAATGAGTACAAATCAATCCGTCAAAGCTCTCTAGAGTCAAAGAGCACTCCTCAAAGAAAAACAACTTTTCTGTAGCACTAAACCTTCTCAAACATAACATCTGAAACATCATCACCATTTAGGGGATACTTATACTTAACCTCAATTGCTTCCTCTTATAGCAGTACAGAATGTTGGCTAATAAGAGCATCATAACTATCTACATACGATCATCATTGTGGTGAACAAGAAAGTGTGGTGATAAATTGTACAAGTGTACAACCTATCACCACACTTTCTATCTCATGAACGATTATGCAGGTTCATAATTGAACGTGATTACAGGTGTTCCAATATAGAGCACATTCTTCCCGTTCACCTTACGAACCTCAAAACGATCTACATCACCATTATCTTCACCTTCACGCTCTGCATCAAGAGAGACAATAGCATCACGATACTTCTTAACGAACTGCTTAAGTTCATCACTGAAATAATACATCTTCATCTCAGTTACTGCACCAGAGATTTCACCAATCCTCACAAAATAATCAAAAGTATCGTGAAGATAGTCCTCACTAACAAAAATGTTAGCCCAATCATCATAAACCTGCTTAAGCAGTTCCCTATCAGATACAGTCTCTTCTGCAACACCATTAATAGCATTCTTAATGCTATCTGCAAGAGTATCAGTTGCGCTCTTCGCAGAGCTGTTCTTTACGATTTCAATAGCCTTATCCGTATCAACAACTACAGTGCCGTGAACGTCAGAATAATAACCCATGATTTCCTCTTTCTCTTGATTGTTTGTTCATATTATATTATATATGATATTTCTTCAATGTCAAGCTGAAGCAACAAACACTATGAAAATTCTAGTTCTTCTACATGCTTCTCTTTTTGTATGTAGTCCTGATTATCCATACGGAAATCCATCACTTCATTAAAAGAAGACATTAATCTATATCAAATTCTTTCTTGTATTCACGCACAAGACCGAATAACCACCAGAAATCATGTTCAACAGGAATGAAAAGATCCTACTTCCCAACCATGCTGAAAAATGAGGAATATTCTCAATGCAGACGTATGATACGCCATCATATATATCATAATGTATTTCATAGTTGCAACTCCTATAATATAGGATCTGTCTTATCAAGTTCCCATATGTTTATCAAACTGTATGGCTATTCGTTTGCACAAGATATGTTGTGACTCCTAATAGGAGAATTACAGGAATAATCATCATGAACACAACTGTGTTATTGCTCTTGTATTCATCAGCAGCATTATGTTAAAAACCCAGCCATTGGAGACCATTTCAGATTTCCAAGGCTGGGAACAATGTCAACTATATGCGTCCATATAGTGAAGACCATTTTGTATGATCTATGAAGAGATTATAGCAGAACTACTATCATATGTCAACAATCTTCTTCTCTATTCTCATTATTGATATATTGCAAATAGAGATTTATCGTTATAGCATTATCACTACTTGTTGACATGACTTCTCCTGCATATTTGCTAACAAGTAGTGATAATGATCATTCTGCTTTTACAAGCACAAGAAAATAGTGATCATCTTCTATTGCTTTATTTTGTATGTATCCAGCATGAGAGGTTCCAACATATTGCTTCACTTGATGTATTTCTTCTTGCTATCTCGGTAATCTTCATGCTAATTACATCTATTCGAACATCTGTCTGGATTACTGATTATCTATTTTTTTGAGAACTTCATTCTTCAAAACACCAACGGTTAATAGCATCATTGTTTTTCAAACATTACATCTGGAACATTATCACCATGCAGCACAATAGTTATCTCCCCAAACACATCACTTACAGGAACATCTTGATATCCTTTATGAGTACCCTCTTCATCGTACTGAGAAAGATAGAACTCAATACTATCACCTTCCATATTCCAATCAAGACCAGTATATTCAATACCATCAGCAAACGAAACAGTATCGTTTGCAACAGCATGATACACTTTCTGATCACCCATCGTGATACCTACATGAAAACCCAACATCTTCAACACTTGATCTAGAGAATAGTTTATCAAGTAGTACTTACTGTCATCATCAAAAAGAATACGAATGGTATTATCTTCAACAACAGCGTTTTCCTCTAACCAGGGAAGAAGATCATCAAGTTCGTCCAAATGTTCATCGTAATGACAGACAACTGTACTTAACCAACTATAGTCATAATCATTATCAGGGACATAAATATCTTGTTCTGCTAACCATGCAGCGAAATGTGGGATATTCTCAATATGAATATCGAAAAGATCTCCCCAAGACCACATGAAACCAGGGATCTTATGTACCTCACCATGCTCATCTTGAATATGGAAATAAGGGAAATCAATCGTGTGACCAGTGGACATGCACAGCTCACACGTGCCTAAAGTTACGTCTTCTTGCGTTTCGGTGGTGTAATCAATCAGTTTGTATTTCATGATTATTATTGTACTCCATTAGTGTGCATAATGTCAACATAGACATACAAAATTATCGTTCAATTTCTTAAAATAAGAGTAGTTCACATTGGCATGAGGAAGCCCCTAACTTTAGTTAAGGGGAAAATGTCACATTGGCATGAAGCCACACGTCACGCTCCCAGAAGGAATTTCTGTGTGTCCTTCATCTACGACAACATCATCACATTGCAGCACTGATTTTTCACTTGCTAATTCAAGACGAATAGTATCCTCACTTGAGGGGAGTTTTCCTGTTCTTACATAATAGATGGTAAGTGAATGTGATGCTTGCGCAGCAAGTTTTCCTGGTGACATGTCTAATTGATCGTTGACTATGAACGTTCCAAACGATGGTGAATCGTGACGATCACCATACAGGTACTCATAAGGTTTCCAACCACTTACTTGTGCTTTTGCTAATACTGGAGGAAACTCATCATAGCGCATTAGTGATGCTGCAACAGCATGATGCATACGATAAGGATATAGTGCTTCTGCAGCATCAAGTTTAGCAGCGGTTTTTACTCTACGAGCTGTTTTCCTCTGTCCTGTAGCATACCATTGGTGAACTACTCTTACTTTTACTCGTTATCACTTGTTGAGAAGTAAGAGCTTCAGCATACCTTTGATACGATTCTCTTTAAGAAGATTATCCTAGAAGAGGATCTTTCTCTAGTATGTTGAATTTTTCTTGGGAGGATGACAATACTTTGTCACTCTTGCTTAACTGATCACCAGTTAAGACCAAGCTAGGAAACTCATTAAAGAGCAAGCTTTCTTCTATTGAAGAGTTCTTGGTTTCCCCCACAGTCCCTGTGGTCAACTCTATAAATAATTCTAATGCTACTCGTAAAATATTAATAGCAGCATTCACGTCCCTATCATGAATAACATGACAATTACTACATTCCCATTCTCTTACGTTTAGTTCTGTAATACCTTTTGGACCAGTTTTTTCTAAACAATGAGAACATAATTGAGTACTTGCAGTATAACGATCAATCTTTTGAATGATCACATTATTACGTTCCGCTTTATACTCTAGATACGTAATAAACTCACACCAAGAAGCATCACTAATAGCTAACGCTAGATTATGATTCTTCATCATGTTATTACTAGATAAGTTTTCCACACCAATAAAATCGTGAGTATTGACTAAATAGTGAGTAATCTTATGTAGCACATCATGACGAGTATTACGAATCTTCTCATGAAGATTAGCACGATACTGCTTATTCTTCTGATAATTAGCACACTCAGAAAGATTACGATTATCCTTCTTAGCCTGTTCTCTTTTACGAGATAATGCTTTATCAACTCGTGTAAGTCTCTCTTGTGCTTGTTTTAACGCTTTCACATTCTCAAACACAGTACCATCAGAAAGAATGGCTAAATCTTTTAACCCCAAATCCATACCAACAGGATTTTTAATACTAGTAATACTCTTATCAGGAACACTAGCCACATCGTATTGAACATTGGCTTCATATTGTAAACTAGCAAACCATTTACCACTAGCAGTTTTCGTAATAGTAACACTTACTAGATTACCTTTAGGGTTTCTATGCACAATAGTTCGAATAAACCCCGGTATTTTAGGAAGTTTCAACCCATGTTTAGTTAATTGAACATTTGTAGTATTCTTACCAGCTCTACAAGTTGTATAAGATAGTTTACTCTTATTTCGCTTCTTAAACTCAGGATATTCAGCATTACCCTTAAAGAAGTTAGAAAAAGCCTGGTTCACATGTTTCATAGCATATTTCAAAGCAGTAGAATCAACATTCTTAAAATACGCATACTCTTCTTGAGTAGAAAACTTAGAAGGATTCAACTGCTTATTCAAAGCAGAATGCTCCTTCTTAGTGATTGTACCTTCTTTGAACAAAGCATAATCAGCATTCTTCTGCTCTAGAATCAAATTATACATTTTTCTAGCACAACCAATAGTCCTAAACAATTGCGCTTCTTGTTGCTCATCAGGATAAATCCTAAACTTATAAGAAAGAATCTCTTTAGTCATGTTAGTGATCCTTTCTTTGTTCTTGAACGTACTGTTGAAGAACACTTAATGATACTTCACCAGTAGTAGCAAGAAAATAACTTCTAGACCAGAACTTATCTTCCCATAAGTTTTCTCGTATTTCAGGAAACTTATTTTTAATAATCCTAGAAGAAGCAGATTTATAAGCATTAATAAACTTAGTTAAATCACTTGTAGGAGTAGCATTAAAGATTACATGAACATAATCTTTATCATGATTAAACTCTTGAATAGTTATCTCATAGTTTTTAGCTATACGTTTGAAAATATTTTTAAGTTCTGATGATACAGTATCAGTTATTACTTCTTTCGCATTTTCTATAGGTAATGCAAGGTGGTAGTGTAGTGCGT
>Ga0068630_1000179_pt1 | contig 18050 bp, 31 predicted proteins | sample InSIn4gowninarea_FD_77433 | JGI IMG/M metagenome (GOLD analysis project Ga0068630, IMG submission 77433) | Clean room microbial communities from NASA Spacecraft Assembly Facility at Jet Propulsion Laboratory, Pasadena, California, USA -... ... | reverse complement strand
TTCAAAATCGCCCATGTAGATGACGGGGTGCGGCTTATGTGGCACATCTACCCACGTGCCTTTGTAATCGGCCAGTTCTTGGGGCGCGAGGTCGTCGAGGGTGGTCATGCTTCCTCCTGGTGGTTTGCTGCTGCGATGAGCGCTGCGGCGATTTGTTGGGCTTGGGTTGGGGTGATTTTTTCGGGAATGCGAGTAAGGATTTGCGGCTCTCCTATGGTGCCGATTCGCCAGCCGTCACCCTCCCAGTAGTAGATTGTGCGCCCGAATCCAGCGTCTTTGGTGGTGGCGGGGTCACTGTCTGGGGTGAGTAGCCCGGCTTCTTGTAGGTCGATTGCGAGGTTTTGCGCGGCCCAGTCGGGATTATCATCCATCACGTTCTTGTGCCGCTTCTGCCATGTGCGGATTACCTGCGCGGCCTGGTCTTGATTACTCATCGTGGTCTCCTAGGGCTTCCTTGATGTGGTCTACAACTTTCGCAGCAAGATTCTGCTCCACTGGGGTGCGCTCCGGGTCAGTGCTGGCGTACTGCCAGATTTGGATAACGTCCGCCAAAGCGTCTCTCAGGACTAGCAGCTCGCGGGCGAGTTCTGGGGCGAGGGCAAAAAGACGGCTAACCTCCATCTCCATCCTCACCCCATATATCTCTTCGTGTTTGCTGGGGTAATCGTGGTAAATACTGCTGGCGTCGGCACCCTTGTACGTCCACCGCATCTCGGGGAGATTGCGCAGTTCCTCAGCTAGGAGGCGTTTCAGGTTGGTGGTACTCAAATCAGCCATTGGGTTCCCCTAGGACGATTTCTTTGAGGTAGCTGGCGATGATTGCGGGGTCTTGGGGGCTACTACCTGTTGCGGATTTGTTCTCCATCACGGTGATTAGTCCCTCGATGTGTTCGCGTAGGCGGATTACTTCTTCCGCGAGTTGTGGGGCTGCGGCTGCCAGGTGTACGTCGTGGTCGTTCCTGTTCCAGTCGACTGCCTGGTCTGTGTTCCATAGCACCTCTCCGCCCTGGCTGGTGATGCAGTCGGAGTCTTTTGCTTCCCACGGCCCAGGTGTGACTTTCTCTAACAGGCATTTCAGGTGGGTGGTGGTGAGGTCAGTCATCGTGTTATTCCCATTCGTATCCGAGGTCGGTCTTAGTAATTCCAAGGTCGCTAATCAGCTCATCTGCTGTATCGGGCAGACCGCTTTCCATCGAGTCGGCAATCGTCCACATGTCTCGCTGGATAGTCTTCCCGTCAAGGGCGAAGTAGTTATTTCGTGCGGCTTCTGCGTAGGCGTAGAGCGCTTGGATTACTGCTTGTACATGCTCTGGTTTCATTGCTGGTCTCCATCTAGTAGGAATTTAGGTTGCTTGCCAGTGGGGAGGATTAGCCCGTGAGCTACGGCTAGTCGGTAGTTGGATTGGCGTTCCAACCGCGACGGGATAAGGCTTAGCTGTTCCCTTAGCTGCTCCACGTTGTAAGTCACTTTGTAGCGATTACATAGCTGGCAAGCTGGCACGAGGTTGTCTAGCTCGTCCCCTCCGCCGAGGTAGCGCGGGTGCAGGTGGTCTACCTGGAAAGCGGTGTCACCTTTTCTCCCAGCGGTGAGTGTTCTACCGCAGTATGCGCAGCGACCTCCGTATTTTTCGAGTACGGCCTGCCTGTCTACCCGGCTCATTACTCCACCTCTGTGAGGGTGTAGAGACGACCAGTCGGGGTGAGGTTCTGGGGGTGTGTGGAATCGATTAATTCGTTCCAAATGAAGTTGATACGTGTAGAAGAATCTCGGGTGAGCATTATGACGATTCGTCCGTCTTTGTGCTCCGCTTCTGCGAGGTAGTGCACACCGTCAAGCCAATCGATTTCGGCCATTGTGGGTTGTGGGCGTGGCGGGAGGGCTGCGCGAACAGCTAGGTGCAGATCGTTAATTTCTTTATGTTCCTCGACCCTAACAGGGGTGAACTCCTCGGCCAGGCGGGCGAGCGTGGTCGCTGCCGTGTATGCGTCGATGATTTCTTGGCGGGTTGGGGTGGTCATTGGTTCTCCTTGTTGGTGGTGTTGCCAGCGGTGGTTTCCGCTGGCTTAGGGGAGGTGCTTTACTGGTTTCCTCGTTGGGCGCGGATCTTGAGGATCAAGTTGCTGGGCGGGTAAATGCTGTCGAATTCGTCGCTGATTCCGTCCCAGCATTCCAGTTCGCCCAGTTCTGGATTGTCACGCATGGCGGCGTTGAAAGCGTCCGGGTCTACGGGGTCGTAGTAGCCCTCGTCCCATGCTGTGGTGAAGTCGGGGCAATCATCGTCCATTGGGGCGCTCATGAGTAGCGCGTGGGTGGTGACGCTTTCGTCTTCGTGCCAAAGGGTGGCGATAACTTCGCAGTTGTGGTTGGTGTCTTCGTGGCGTGCTGCTTGGTCTAGGTGGGTGGCGGTGGAGCAGGTGTAGGCGTTCATGTTGTTTCCTTTTGGTTGGGTGGTGCGGGGTGGCAGCCCCGCCTTACACAACAAATGTTACCCTATAGTGTTGTGCCACGCAACTTCAGAAACTAAGACATCGCCTTAAACGCCTGAGCCGCACGCCGCCCGGAATGATCCGTGGCCAACCCCGTCGGGAACGTACATTCACACGTATATTTCCCCGACTTGCTCGTAATAGTGACAACCCGACTATTGTTTTCGTCCAGCTCAATGACACTAAACCTAATTCCGCTTTCTAGGCTTCCGTTTGCGGATGCGTAGCCGGTGTCAGTGTTGGTGAACTTGGTTTTTACATCGGAAGATAGTTCATTAGATAGTGCCCTGACTACCGTTTCCGCGTAGCTTACTGATGCCATGTTGGCCCTCCTAGTTGTTGGTTCCTACGTATTTTGCGTACAAGTAGCCGTTGCGCACTTTGGCGGTGAAGCCTGGGCCGAAGAAGTCATCGTTTTTGATGCGGCTTCGATAGGTTCCTTTTACCCCGGCTGTTAATGCGGTTTGGCCTGGGAATGGTATCCAGCCGTCGTTAGGGTCTGGGTCGTGTGCGTCAATTAGGGATTGCTTGTAGTCGGCGTATTTGTAGTTTCGCTTCTCCATCATCACTCCCCCTATCAGAATGGCGGTTCGGCGTTGCTGCCTTGGCCGCTGAATCCGCCTTGGGATTGCCATGGGTCTTGTGCCGGTTGTGCGCCTAGGCCTTGTTGTGCGTTCTGTTGGGCTTGTTGCTGGTTGGGCGCTTGCTGCCCTCCGCCCTGTTGTGGGTTGCGGTTGACTTGTGCGGTGGCGTAGCGCAGCGATGGGCCGACTTCTTCCACATCAATTTCGAAGACGCTTCGGTTCTCGCCCTCGCGGGTTTGGAAACTGCGCTGCTTTAGCTTGCCAGTCACGATGACGCGCATACCCTTGGCTAGGGATTCTGCCGTATTCTCCCCTAGTTGTTTCCAGGCGTTGCAGGTGAGGAACATTGCTTCGCCGTCTTCCCACTGGTTCGTCTGCGAGTTATAGCGACGTGGGGTGGATGCGACGCGGAAGTTGCACACAGCGGCACCTGCTGGGGTGAATCGAAGAATGGGGTCTTCAACGAGATTTCCAATAATGGTTATGTTGGTCATTATGCTGCAACTTTCTTAGTTCGAGTTCTTTTTCTGTCGGCAATCTGGGCACATGCGCGGCATCTGATTTCTCCGCGACGTGGCGAGCGATAGATGTTTTCCGGTGTGTATTTGTGGCCGTGAATGCAGCTATCCCTCATGCCGTTTGCGATTGCGTAACCTGCACCGCGGCGAAGATTTTCCTCATTCGTCACGGCTTCAAGGTGCCCCGGGTTGACACACTTTCGGTTACGGCAAAGGTGATCGATTACAAGCCCGTCTGGGATTTCTCCGTAGGCCATTTCGTATGCGATCCGGTGCGCTAGGTATTGCTTCTTTTTGATGACGAACTTGCCGTAGCCAGTTTTGAGGATGGTTCCTGTCCATTCCCAGCACGATTCGGTTTTGCGCGTTTTCAAGGCGAAGCGTTCTTCTGGGGTAAGCCGTTTAGGACTTCCGGTTGGGTCGCCGTATCGAAGCAGGCGCTTGTAATGAGGATTGCAGAATCCGCGAGTTCGAATGACTCGCTCGCACCCATCGACGCTGCATTGACCGGTTTCGCCGGCCATTACTGGTTCTCCTTTGGGGTATTGATGTGGGTTTCGCCGGTTTCGGTCTTTTCGATTAGGCCCGCGTCTTCTAGGTGGTTGTAGGTTTCCATGGTGGTCATGCGGCTGACTTGTAGGAATGTCTGGTCATCTAGGGAGTCAAGTTTGTTTTGTTCGCAGTGGTTGTGTGCGAGTAGCCACGCGCCCCAGTCTTCGGCGGTGAGCTGGGCGTAGTCATCGTGTTGAGTGTTGAGCATTAGTCCTCCTGGGGGAAGATGATGGGCGATACGGTGTGTAGGGCTTCGCGGGCAAGGCGCATAACCTCTTGCATTTCGGCATCCGCGTCTGGCTGTGTGCGGCGTTGGATTACCTCGTTCCATGCGCGCAGGTTGCCGGTGACTACCATGCGAGTTTCCACCGCATTGGGGAGTAGTGCGCGGGCTGCTTCATTGCGCTGCTTCTTGGGGTGGTGGTGGAGATCGGCCTGAATAGACTTGTAGTCTTCGATACTTTCTTCTGCGAGTAAGAGGAACCAGTCTTGATCTCCCTTATCGAGTTCACGCACCGCTGGCGGGAGCACAATGTTCGCATCGTTGGCGTTGATGAAGCGCTGCGATTCCACGCTGAAACTTAGGTGGCGGTGGCGGGTTAGTTCGGTGAGGAAAGCGCGGGATACGCCAGTGAAGTACAACGTGGCGCTGGCGTGCTCCGCAATTGACCAGTGGCCTTGCTCCCCTAGTGTGCGGCGCAGGTAGTCCGTATCATCATAGGTCGCTTCGTTCGGGCGATGGAATGAGCGGTAACAGTTTCGTCCGGCCATAGTCAGCAACGTTTCCGCATCCGTAGACGCGTCCTGAATCCCCATGTATTCACTGATTGCTTTCTCGTTAATCGTGGTGTGAGCAAGCAAGCGGACTTCCGGGGTGACGATGTTGGTCATGCTGCATCTTCCTTAAAGGTGGTGATGGTGTCATCAATGGTGATGTGGAGTTCTTGTAGGTCTCCACTGTGGATGGACTTAATCAGGGTGTAGTTGTAGTACAGGTCGCAAAAGATACTGGGGTTGTCATCACTGTTGGATGCTTCGATATGGAAGTCGCCAATATCGAATGCGGTGAGGTTGGTTCCCCTAACACTTCGGATGATGCGGGCATTGTTGCGGTAGTGTTTCGCAAACTTGGTTAGTCTGTCGTGGCTGGTCATTGTTTCTCCGTGGCTTCGATGATGTTAGGGAATTCGTTGGCGATTCCGATTCGGTAACCACCTGTGGTGATGGTGTAGGTGTGGCCGGGTTCTAGCGTGCTGTAGAGGTCTGCGCTGTCCCAGCGGCCTAGGGTGATTGCGTCCGCAACTTTCAAAGTTCCGCATTGCTTGGTGTAGACGCGGTATTGGTTTGCATCTCCGTTACGTGTGGCTTCCTTGCCGGTGATGGTGCAGTCCAGTGTTTTCTGATTCATGGTGGAGCACCCGGCGAGTGGCAGTGCTAGGGAGATAGCGAGTACGGTGAGTCGTTTCATTTTGCATTCTTTCGAGGTCACGCATTCTTGCGAGGGCGTTTGCTTTGCGCCTGTTTGCGCGGTAGATGGAGTCTGCGGTGCCGATGATTGTCATGCTCATCAGGCAGAGGAGGATTCCCATGGGTGTTTTCTTTCTTGGCTGGGTGGAAGTGGCAGCTTCCGTGCTTCTTGCTTACGTAACAAATGTTACGGCATAAGGTTCACTAACGCAACTTTTGTTGTCCGCTCCGGGTGCGCGACGGGGGCAACAATTTTAAGAAACTCGCTGTACGGCATTCTAAGCGACCGAAAATCACTCCCCGCCTAGTTACCCCACACAACACCTGTTTGTTGCTTAGCGGGCTTGCTGGCCGGTACTTTGCCCCGTTTCTTGCAAGTAGCCTGTGATGAGTTGTTGTATCTCGGGGATTTGGAGCGCGGAGTTGTAGGTTTCTTTGGCTTGGAGGGCATGGAGTTCCGCGATGATTTCACGCCGGATGGGGCGGGAGTACACGAGGTCGAGGGCGGCAGCTAGTGCTTTGCCCATGTTGGCGTGGCGTAGGTGGGTTCCCATGGTTTGGTAGCCGCGTAGGTAGATTTCTCGGGTTCCGGGGTCAAGTAGCACCCATCCGTGTTTGTGAAGCTCTTGGGCGGCAGTTTCGATGTTGTCCGGTGTGAGGTTGGTGTTAAGCGCCGCGAGCTTGTGAGGGTTGTAGTCCAGGCAGCCAGACCAGTCGAGTTCGGGGAGGGTGCCGATTGTAAGAAATAGCCATTGGGCTGTGTGGGTGAGGTCTCTAAATCCTGCTTCGTTCCAGATTTGTGGGGTGATGTTGGTCGAGTTCCGGGTTTTGCGTACGCGCATGGTGGGTGGTCTTTCTGCCGGTTAGGCGGTTACGAGGGTGATGGGCTGGTGGTTGCAGCGCCGGGCGACACCGTTGGCGTAGCTCATTCCGTTTCCGTCGCAGAGGTCGCATTCGTCGATGGCGGCGCGCCGGGCTTGTGTGGCTTGGTTGGCGCGTTGGGTGTCTTGTTCCTGCTGCCATGCGTCGTTGATGAGTGTGCGCAGTAGGCCGGGGCCTTTGGGGTGTGGGCGGCGTTCGAATTCTTGGGTTCCGGCTTTGATGGCGGTGTCGCTGATTCCGGCTTGGCGAGCGCGGCGCGTAGCGCCTGCGAGTTCATCTAGGGAGATTTCGCCAGCCTGCTCCCCTGCCCCTAGGTCACCGTTACTTGGCTGGCTAACAGTAACCATATTAGGGGTCGGGTCGGGTCGGGCCGGGCCGGGTCGCTGTGACACCCCTTTGTGACATTCGTGTGAGTCACGGGAGGGTGTCACATGTGAGTCACGCGTGACATTTCGACGTTCTTCCTGCTCTTGGCGTTTTCGTTGGCGTGATTTGCGCTTCCTTTCGGCTCCATCTTCGCGTTCTTTTAGCTTCTGTTCGCGTGTGGGTTGGTATTCATTCCAGTCATGGAAGCGGTACACTTTCGATCCGTTTTCGGATCGATCTTCAATCCAAATGCCGGATGAAATGAGCGCTTTTACTTGTGATGGGGTACCCTTGAACAGTTTCACTTGGCTTGCTGGGATGACTCCATCGGTTAGGTGTTTGCCACACCACGCACCAGCTTTTGCCCATAGTCCGATGGCTGCGTTGGGTACATCTAAGAATTTTGGGTGGTCGTAGAATGAGTCATCTACTTTGAACCAGCTCATGTTAGGCATCCCCCTCTAGGTTGTAGATGTCGTAGAATTCGTCCCACGCTTTGCGTACTACTGGCTCGTGGTGGTTGAGGATGGTGTGGCGGCATAGGAAGTGAACGCCGTAGTCCAAGGGGTAGCCAGTGTGGTCTTCTGCGTGGTGGATGTCTAGTAGCACGTCTAGTGCTTGGGCTATGATTCGTTGTTCTTCAACAACGCTGTCGGTGGCGCTATGCTGTGTTTCGTCCATGGCACATCCTCTCTGCTTGTGTGCTGTGGTTTGGCCCGTGTGGTGTAGTGGTTGGCACCGTGCGGGTCTTTTCTTGTGATGGTTCGTTGGGAGGGTCGTTGTTCGTCACTTGCGTAACCGGCCCTCGTAATTACAAGTTTGTTGTTTACGTGTTTGCGCACTGGTCGGGTGCTACGCCTACCCATTCGCGGACTGCTGCTGCATGCCTGGATGGTGTTGGGGATTCGATGAATCGTCCTGTGGGGCGGATGAGGCCGTCTTTGCGTGCGATGCGGAAGAATGAGCCGATGGTGTTGGGGTGGTGTGGCTTCGCATCCCCCAGTAGCTCCCTGAAATCATGGGCGGTAAATGGCTCCCCCGTGTTAGCGAGTTGGGTTAGGGCTTTGTGTGCGGCTACGTCCCAGCCCCGGTGTATGGCGATTTCCGCGTAGTAGGCGGCATCGCGGGGGTCAATGTCGATCATGAGTTGCATGGTGGTCTCCTAGGCGGCTTGTCCAAGGGTGGTTGGGATTTTCTTGTGCTGGTAGTTGATGCGGTCGATGATTTTGGGGTTTACCTTTTGGGTTTGCCCGGTCATGATTTTCTTCATGGTGTTGAAGTTGAGTTTGAGTATTTTGGCTGCATTGGTCACCCCGTAGTGCTCAACGATTTCTTCGAGTAGTTGCCGTTTAGCTGGGGTTACTTTCCGTAAAGGCCGGGGCTTTGCTCGTTGGGGGTTGCTTACCCTCGGGGTCTCGTTCGGGTCGTCTATGTCGTTCCAGTCGAATGGCTTGGGCAGTGCGAGTCTTTTGGTAGCTCGGTCTACGTTCCTTATGGGGTCAAGGGCGTGCTGTGCGTAGTAGGCGCGTATCTTTTTGTCTAGGTAGATGGGTGCCCACTGTGCCCGCTCGTAAGAAAGATGCTGCACTCGTATGGCATCTGCGCCCATGCCGCGTGCCATTTCGGAGAATGGGATTCCGATGGCGCGTAGGGCGTTGACGCGGCGGCGCAGGGGCCATGCGGGGCGGCGGTATGGGGAGAGTGTGGGGATTTCCTTTAGTGCTTGGTAGGTGGTGTGTTTGAAGCGGTCGCGGCGGTGGTATTTAATGTCGCGCAGCGTATAGGCGAAGATGCTGTGGTCTTCTTCGATTGCGTTGAGCGTCCACCCACCGGATAGGATGCGTTCTAGTTCAGCGTTGACTTTTTCCCAGGGAACGTAGTGGTGGGCGATGCCTGCTGCTTTGGCGTGGCGGAAGCATAGGCCGTCGTAGCTGTCGTATCCGGGTTGTGCGCGGGTGCAGTTGGGGCGTACACAGGTGGGTAGTTTGCGTTCACTCATGTTGGTTGGGTGTTGGTTGTGGGGCTGGCAGGCCCGGCGTGCAAGGGGTGGTGGGGTGTGGTTAGCGGATGCCCCTCCCCGCTGTGTGCCGTGTTAGGCGGCTTCGGATTCTTCCGGTTTGTCTTCTACTAGCTCCGCTTCCAGCGGCGCATCCTCCACAGGCTCCGCGTTCAGCTGATTCTTTCGAGCGGTAAACATGGGCTTAATCGCCGTCTCCCACTCCGGGTTAGTAGACGCGGTGGCGTACAGCTTCATGAGGTCATCCTCATTGTTGGCTTCGGCAATACGGTCAGCCCACACATCCGCACCATCAGTGTTAGCGGGCGCAGCCCCTAGGGCATCCGCTAGGCGTTCCTGGGCGCTATTCCCCTGCTGCTGCGCCGGGGCTTGGCGGGTGGACTGGTACTGGGTGGGCTGCTGCTCCACAACCTGACCAGACTCATCCACTACCGCGCCAACTTCTTCAGGGGTGTAGATACCACCAGCCATAACATCGGATGCTCCCATACGCACGACTTCAGAAATAGCGCGGGCGCGCAGCATCGCAGCAGGGTACAGAGTCCACGGCCCCTTATTGCCCCACAGGCCAGCCTTACGGGCCTTAGCTTCATCCCAACGTGCCTTGTACTCAAAGTCGGGGTCATCGGATCGGATTAGCACTGCTTCAGCAAAGGTATCGTCGCCGGTGACGCGGAGCTTGTGGCCTTGCTGGCGCACCATGGCGGACATGAGGTCAGCGGACGGGGACGGGCGACCATTGATAACAGCGATGGAGGTAAGTACGTGGATACGGGAGATACCCAGCGCATCGGCGTATTCGGCTGCGAACATGAGGTTTGCCGGGTTGTTCTGGTACTGGCGTGGCATGAGGTTTCCCTGACTCATGGCGCGAGACCAGTTCATCATCTCGTTGAGGTGGTCTTGGGTGCGTGCAATTTCCTTAGACATGGTGTGTTCCTTACTTGGTAGTGATTTGGGTGATGGTTGGGAGTTTCTGGGGTGGGTACAGGCTCACGCCCTTTTTGGTGGTGCGCCTGTATCCGATGGTGTGCCCGTTACAGGTGGCAGTCCTTGCGGTTCCCATTGCTTTGAGGATTCGGGCTTTCGCCCCATCTTCGCGGGCTTGGGCATCCGCTCGGTCGGTCTTGGCGGTTAGGTAGTCCACGGCGTCGCCTTGGCTGACTTCCCACTCATAATCCGGTTCAATGTCTGGGTTGAGCTTGGCGAAGAACTTGTGGATTCCGGCCCGGTCTTCGATGGGGTATGGACACTGTGAGAGGGTGAGACTGTCAAAGAATGCCTTGGTCTTTGTCTCTAGCGTGTGCCCCATTTGCGGGTTGTAGTCGATGGGGTACACGTCATACTGGTCTACCCATGGGCCGTGTTTGACTACGTAGGTGCGGGTGACTCGCTCCCCCTCCGGCCCGTGTGTCATGTGCATTTGCCACAGGACTTGCACGTAGTAGTAGAGGGGGATTTCATCGGTTCCCGGTTCGCCCCATTCGTCCGCTTCGGTGTGGATTCCATCGGAGTTCTTGGCCCGTGCGATGCTTTTGGCTTCTACAAAGATGGTGTTGCCGTCCTCGGTTCCTACCGCGTCGGGGTTTGCAGCGGCCCATGGCAGGTCAGGCCTAGTGACCGTAGTTTCTCCGCTTACCTGCTCAATGTCTGGGCGAAGCACTTGGAAGAACCATCCAAGGATGCCGGATTCCTGGATAGTACCGCGCATCATTGCAGTGGTAGCTTCTTCGGGTTCGGATTCGCCGCGCATCTGGTGCCAAAGCTCTACGGTGGTTTTGTAGGGGCCGATACCGAGGATGGTGGCGATTTTCGAGCCGGTGACTAGCGTGGTGTGCTCACTGCTGCCTGGGCGGATTGGTGCCCTGGGTTGCGCGTATGTGGTATTATTCATGTGCGTTTCCTATTGGTTGGGATTCGTAGAACCTGCCCCGGCACATTTATGGGAATGGCAGTTCCCGTGCTTTGTGTGGCGGGTTCTTTTTACGCGGTGAGTAGTTTGCGTTCCTGCATTTCTGCGCGGTGTGCGAGGAAGTCCATGAAGTCATCGGCATCTTCGATACTGATTCGCCAGACTGGTTTGACCGCGTTGGTGGAGATGTTGGTGGCGTTGAGGTTTCCGGCCCTGATGTGGTCACGGATGAAGCTCTTGGAGAGTTCATACATTTGGGCCATTGTGGTGACGCTTACGTAGCGCTTTTCTGGCATTTTGTCTCCTATTGGTTGGGGTTGGTGTTGCTTGGTGGCAGTTTGTGCAACACCATGAATGTTACAGTACACAACATATTAACGCAACTTTTGTCATTTCGTTGTTGTGTCCCGCCCTGAAAAGGTGGAAATACCAGCGGTGTTATTCGATACAACAGGAAATGTTAGGTATCTTTACCCGCATGGGAAACAATCTTGGACTGGCAGATATTGTGCGCATCGCAAGGAAGAAGCAAGGCTTTAACCAGGCCGACTTAGGCGAAGCCATGGGCCGTGACCGTACGTGGGTTACACAGTTGGAACGTGGTAAGCGCTATAGCGGTAAGCCGTTTACCATCGAGCCGCATATGGTTTTGAAGCTGGCGGGGGTATTGCAGGTTGATCCGGTGGAGTTGCTGGTAGCTGCTGAAATTCCTCAATCTGAATGGCCCGACATGTCGCACATTAGTTCGAATAGTGCTAATGTTCGAACCGTCGACATAACCACCCTGTCCCCCACACAGGCTAAGCTAGTCGAGCAATTAGTCAAGGAACTAAAGAACGGGAACAACCAGCATGAAAGCGGCAAACACAAAGGATAAACCATACGACCTACTAATAATCCCCCAAGCAAAAATCACCCAACCAGCACCCCACCTAACCCCACAGCAGGCCACCAAAGCCGCCCAAGCATGGCGCGACTACGGCAACACCCCCAACCCATCGTTCGAACAAACATGGACAATTGCCATCGCCCACATTGTGGATGGTGACCTAAAAATCACCACCACAATGCGAATCCCCGCCTAACCGGCCAACTTATCCAACGCGGCACGCATTGCATCCTCCGAAGAATGCAAATAGCCACGGGTAGACAAAAGCGTTGAGTGCCCCGCAAACTGCCTAATTAACTCCGCATCCACACCCGCATCCAACAGGTGCGAAATCACCGTATGCCGCGCCGTGTGCAGCACCATCCGGCGCACCCCAGCACGCTCGCACAGCTCATACCACGCCGCATCATCATCACGATTAAGAATCGGCTTGCCCTCATCATGAAACACTAGCCCTGATTCTTGGCCCTGGTGCAGCTCCACCATCGCGGCCCTAAAAGCATTCGACATCGGTAGCACACGTGACGATGTAGCCGTCTTAGGGCGCACAAACCACAATCCCTTATGGCACGGGCGGCACTCATAGCCCGGCGCGACATCCGGCCTACGCTCTGGGCACCTAGCCGCTGTGGTCTTACTGTCACACTCGCAGCCCTCCCCATGCGTCCAGGGGATGCGTTGAATCTGCCATGACAGATCTACTAGGCCGCGTTCTAGGTCTACCCTGTCCCACTCTAGGCCAAGGCATTCGCCTTGGCGTACGGCCAATGTGAGGGCTAGTGCCCACCTGGCGCGCATCATGGCACTATCGCCCGCCATGGTGGTGAGAATGGCCCTTGCTTCGGCCTGTGAGTAGGCTTCACGGGCTTTGCTGTTGGCTTTGGGCCTGTCCATGCGGTCACACGGGTTAACCGTTATTTTGCCCTCATGTACCGCGTCTTTAAGGCATTTAGACAGGGTTGCGTGGACAGCCTGAATGGTGCGGTCGCTGGCACCTGCTTGGCGCATCTTGGCGTGTAGGTGGCGTACGTGCTCTGGGGTGAGGTTGTCGATGCGGTTCTTGCCGATGTGGGGGATGTGCTTCCGCCCGTAGGAACGGTAGTTGCCTAGTACGCGGGGGCGCACACGGTGATAGGCAATGTTGTCGCACCAGTATTCCCACCACTCATTCAAGGTTGGCGTGGTGCCTGCCTGATAGGTGCCATCCTCTAGTTCTTTGAGCTTGGCTTTGACCTTGGCCGCTAGGCGCTGCTTAGTCTTGGCGGTGACCCTCACGCGCCAGCGGTTCCCGTTGGGGCGGTGGCCTAGGTCGATGATGCGGTAGTAGACCTCTTTTTTCTTGTCGAAGTTGAGGTCACCGATGTTTCGGATGGTGGGCATGAGTGTGTTTCCCTTTCACTCTGTCCGCTGGTTCTAGTAGAACCAAAAGTCGATCCATGACCATGTTTGACGGTGTTTCATTGTGGTAATGGGTAACATTTTGCGTTTTTTAACGACCAGCGGAAATGGCTACTTTTGTTGCATAATACAACAGTTCTATGCAGCCTTCCAAGCTGAAGACGCGGGTTCGATTCCCGTCATTCCCTCCACTTGTAAGCTGCACTAACCGCTTATTCTAGCTGGTTGGTGCAGCTTTAGTCGATCCACTAGTCGAACCAACTATTCGAGTTGGCCTAAATCCTCCCGCACTGCATAAGTTGCAGCCGACGGCATCCAACCCGTACGCATAGTGTGGCTCTTCCACTCATCAAGGGTGAGACTCATGCCGCCTCCAAAGCTCAGCTACGGTCATTTGATTTCTCCTAGTTTGATGAATGTGACTCGCGTTTTTCCGTCGCCTTCGCCGGAGCCTACGAGGATGATTTGGGAGTCTGGGGTGATGCTGACGTGGCGGATATACGGGCTGGCGGGCGCGTCAATGGTGATTCCGTACTGCCCGTAGTCACCGCCGCGTATGTTTAGGCGCGGCGGGTTGGTGCCGGTGCCCTCTAGCACCATGAGGTGCAGGCCATCGAGGCGGTGGGCGCTGTGTACGTGGTTTTCTAGCCACTGGCCTGACTTTCCAGCATTAGCGGTAATCGTGTAGGCGCGACGGTTCACAAGCTCAAGTGCCATTAGCAACCACCGCCCACGGTGGTTAGGCAAGCCTGGTGATGATGATGGTGCCGCCGCCTTTCGCGTAAATTCGCGTGCCGGATTCGTGGGCTTCTAGGTAGGCGGTGGGGATTTCCAGGTCGCCCATCTTCGCCCACGGCACCGCGCTGTAGGCAGATACGGTGCTGGGGCCTAAGGTTTCCACCTTGTAGCGGCCGGGGAGAATATCGATACTGCTGCTTGATACTGTTGCCCAGTGCACGCGGGATGCTGATGCTGCTGCCCATGTGCTGCCGTTGTCGGTGAGTGTGAACGCCACCTGGTCGCGAGAACCGATGAGCTTTAGCGCCATGTTGCCACCGCCTTAGCCACGCGGCGGCGGATTCTACGAGAGAGAGAGAGAGAGAGTTTGTTACAGGTGTGACTAGCACAGTTACGTAACCTCCTTTTTCAGATGTGGCACGGAAACGCAACTCTCCCGGCGATTTCCAGTGCATACGCACCGCAACACCCTCGGTGAACTTCACCCAATTGTAGGAATTATCCTTAAACAGGTTCACGCCTAAAATTGATTGAAGCTGCACGTTTCCGTCCGTCACAAGCGTCACCACATACGTACCTGGCTCCATCGGCAGGCCATAATTCGACCCCTCAAAAGCCACCCAGCTGTTGTCCCAGCCCGCCGGGATTTCTTTATCAAACACCCGGGTGTTTCCCGTTGTGAATAATCGTTTCAACATTTTCTTACACCACCTGGTAGATATTTCCGGTTTCGGTGACTTGGATAAAGTCGCCCTTTTGACAACTGCTTTCTTTCGCCTTGGCTTGGTCTTCGGTTTCGACCATCCACACCATGCCAACCGTGCGGGCTTTCTCCGATGCGATAGCCGTGTCCAGCTGGGCTTTGGTGACCTCGCCGGGTGGGCCTTGTGGGCCAGTGTTTCCGATTGGGCCTGTCGCACCCTTGGGGCCGGTGAGCGATGGGGAGGTCTTACCATTAACGGTGAGCTTGTCGCCGTTCCAGCTCGTACTGTTAGCAATGTTGGCGGCTCGGTCTGCGGCTTGCTTGGCGCTAGCGGCGGCGTTGGTGAATTCTGCGCGTACGCTTTCGGCGGCGTTTTTTGCGGCGGCATCGGCTTCAGCCCTCACCACATCTTCTAGGGGTATGCGGGCCATTTCAAACACGCCAGCTTCGCTGCGTGCGGTGATGACTAGTTCCGCCCCATCGACCTTAATGTTGTCGATACCAGTGCCTGCTGGGCCGCGCACGATGGGTTCGGATGCGCCAGCAACAGGGGCCACCATCGTAAGATCTACTTCCCCATCCGGCACAGCATCAAACATGACTGGTTTCAGTTTGAATGCCCACCCACCGGCCTGCATGTTACTGAACGTGGCTTTCCATTGGATGAGCGACGGTTCGCAACCCTCACCACCAGCGGCTAGGTAGATTCCCTCCCCGCCACGGTGCATGATGATGCCGTCACTGATTCGGCATTGGATGGGGGCAAGCACAAGCGATTCGGGGCCGTTGGGGCCAGCCCACTGAACTACGTCACCATCTTTGAGTAGTGGTGTGAACGTGACGTTGCCGTTAACTTTAATATGTTCTGGGTTGCGGTCTTTATCCCAACTGTCAATGACTACTGCACTGACTGCGCGCCGCACGCGAGTGTATTTCATCCACAACTCCTAAAAATTGGCCTAACTAGGCTGGATTATGGAAGAAACAAGGCGTTGTGCAGTCACTAATCCAAAGCAATCGGTTTCACATCTGGAACCACCAGCACAGTCAAAGAACGATACGCCAAGGCAATACTGCCTGGGGTCATCCAGAACCTATTAACTGGGTCACCATACCTAGATCGACCGTTCTTAATTTCCCGCGAGACAATATCCACTTGGCCTTGGGTAGTATTCGCAAAAGCTACGAAATAGCCGTCCCAATCGCCGGTGACTACGATTTCCAAAGTACGTTCTAAGTTATCTTTGTACTGGGCCCAAAGATGGTTACCATTAGGGCTAGATTTCTGCATTCGCAGGTCGTCCACATCGGAATACAGCACCCGAATGTGAGAACCATTAATCATGGAAATAGCGTTAGTGTTCGCCCGCGATGCCTTAGTCACCGACTCAATAGCGGAGCTGTTAGCAGCCGATGCGGCACGCAACGCGGCGACAGCCTTATTCGTAGAAGAAATAGCCGTAGTATTCGCTTCCGAAGCAATCGTCAACGCATTAACCGCACTATTCGTAGACTTAATCGCCGTACTATTCGCCTGATTAGCAGCCAAAGATGCTTCAATAGCAGAAGAATTAGCTTCAATAGCCTTATTAGAAGCAGAAATAGCCCGTGAATTAGCTTCCGAAGACTGCGAAACAGCATCAATAGCCCGCGAATTAGCTGCTGATGCCTGCGTCAACGCCGCAACCGCCTTATTCGTAGACGAAATCGCAGACGTATTCGCTTCAATCGCCGTAGTATTCGCAGACACAGCCACATTAGTCGCCGTAATAGCCTTACTATTCGCACCAATAGCCGTAGTGTTAGCAGACACAGCCGTATTCGTTGCCTCAACAGCCTTATTTAAGGCTTCGATAGCTTTTTGACGGCCGTCTTCAGAGGTCAAATCAGCATTCTTAGCCGTTGACAACGCGCCCGCTGAATCAGTCACCGCCTTAGACGCATCCGAAGCAGCCGTCTTAGCCTTGGACAAAGCATCACCCGATGTGGACACAGCCACCTTAGAAGCATCAGAAGCCTGCCGCGCAACAGCAGCAGCATTCATAGACTGAATCAACGCATCATCCGCATTAGAACGAGCCGTAGCCGCATCATTCTGCGCAACCTGCGCACGCGCCCTAGCACGACCAGACTCATCCAAAGCATCCTGCGAATTCTGCAACGAATCCTTAGAATTCTGCAACGACTGCCTAGCATCCGCCCGCGCCGCCGCCGCATCATCTAGCGCGTTATTAGACGCATCCACAGCCGCCCTAGCCTGCCCCTGTGCTGCCTTAGACTGCTCCACAGCCTTATCGGACTCTGCTAGAGCCCTATCCGCTTGCTCACGCGCCTTTTGGGCATCCTCCAAATAACGCAACGCATCCTGCTGTCGCTCACGCGCCTGGCGTAGCAAATCCTCCACGGTCTGCTTTTTCGTCATCGCATCGTTCAGCGTGTCGAACAGGTCAGGGCGAATACCAAACGTGTCCTGGCGCGTACGAGAGTTCTGGGGGTTAGGGAACGAGCCGCCATAATCCAGTGTGCGGCGCTCCGCTTCATTCTCCAACCACGGGTCTTTACCCGGATCCATCTCAACCATGAGCTACCCCTAGGAGTAATCCTGATTCACTGGCATAGCCATAAACGCCAACGACGAATTAGTACGCCAGAAATCCCAGCCGCCAATAGTGCCGCGAGTCTTCTTCAACACCACATAAATTGTCGTGGCGGTATTCGCCTTAACAACACCCACCGCATTACCTGGGGTCATACGTGAATCAACAGCCGGATAAATCTGCGTATGGTCTTCACGCCGCTGATACGGCTTACCAATACCACGGCCAATAATGTCACCGCGCTGGGCATTACCCACACGTACTTCCGCGTCATACTGCACACCAATAGGCGTTTCAACGCGCAGCTGTCCGCCCAGCACCACGGGGTGCCAGTCAAACGGCAATCCTGGCACCGTATAGCTGGCGATCATCTTTTCGGACATGCCACCAGAACCAATCAGATTCTGACTAAAGCTAGTGAAATCTCCCTCACCCAACACCCACGGGCCAATCGGAGACATCACATTACGAGGTGCCCACTTCGCACCATTCCACGTCAACGCTTCACCAGGCACAGGTGGACGCGACACATCCACATCAGGGCTATTAGACACATGAGACGCTATGCCCTCATCACCCTTTTCACCCTGCGGGCCAACCGGGCCTTGGGGAAGAACAAAATCCAGAACGAAAGTATCTTCCGTAGACGCGGCCTGATTCACGCTCACGGACGCATCACCACCGGGGCGCACGGAACCAATCTGCACACGCGGAGTCATCCCCGGCTCACCACGCACGCCCACGAATTCGGGAATTTCGATATAGTCCCTACCGTTCCACACCCACGCGGAGCGGGAATTGGTGTCCACGTAGCATGCGCCTTGGTCTACCTCGCGCAGATTCTGGGGCAGCTGGTTACGGTTCGTAATGAGGTCACGAATCCACATTTGTGCGCCCGCATCGCCCTTTTCGCCCTTTTCACCACGACGGCCACGCGGCA
>Ga0068630_1000177_pt1 | contig 18060 bp, 21 predicted proteins | sample InSIn4gowninarea_FD_77433 | JGI IMG/M metagenome (GOLD analysis project Ga0068630, IMG submission 77433) | Clean room microbial communities from NASA Spacecraft Assembly Facility at Jet Propulsion Laboratory, Pasadena, California, USA -... ... | reverse complement strand
GGGAAGGGCTAATGAATGTCGGTAGCTGTGAACAAGAACAATTAGAGGTGATGGATGTGTCGAATATGCGCACTTTAGCGGAAATCATACAAATGATGTATGCTGACCTTAGTCAGTCGGGGAAAGATACAAAATATACTTATACGCGCTCTCTAGAACCAGATGATGATGGGTTTGCCAACCTAATTACTTTTGATTGCCGCCAGTACCTGAAACCAGAATATATTAAATAGACAATATCTAGCTAATAATTATCAGCACATATGAAAATATCACTCAATATGACCTTTTACGATTTCTTGAGACTTAGCCAGCCCGAACGTGCCGATCATGTTCTTGATTCCGGTACTTTTCTAGGCTCTTGTCCTGATAGAGCCTTGTACGATATGGGTAGTTTTTATGCGGAATTACTCTACGACATGGATAAAAAGAAAATAATTGAGACGAGGGGTTTTCGTTCTCTGCGCAACCTGGAACCTTATCTGGACCAGATTAAAGTTAACTTAGAAGATAAAAAATAATTCCTTCTTTATGGAAGTACAGGAATCTGTAAATAAAAAGTTTGAAGTAGCCAAGGCTCTTTTTGAAAAGGACTCTATCAAAGAATTTAAAAACTTATTTGATGTCGCACCCTATACCTTGGTGGCCCGCAAAATAAACATTAATAATGTTCGCTTCAAAGCCAAGATGGAAGAGCCCATGAGTTTAAAGCTTTCCGAGCTGCAGGAGGTAGCAGAATTGTTAAACATAGATCCACTGGCTCTTTGCGCATTGGTACTAAAAAGCCAACCAAAAAGTAACAGTTGATTATAGGGAGTCTACTTGCTTATTTATCCGGAAAAACACCTTTTTCTCCCTTTTGTAAAAAGCAAAAGCCTGGAATAACCCAGTAACAGAATTTCATTTTTAGCCCTGCCGGAGTTTACTTTGCAAGATGTGTTTTCGTATATACGAAAACCTCTTGCCTTACCCAGGGCAGAGCCCCGGAGTAAGGGTAAAATTATTCGCAACTCATAATTTTGATCAGCATGGAAGAAAAAATAAAAGCCTGGAATCCGAAAGGAGGGAGGCCTAAAAAGAGTGATAAAGAGCGGCGGGATAAAACGGTGCTGATTAAATTCACGGAAGATGAAAAGAGTCAAATTTATAAAGAAAGCGAGGATTTGGGATGGAAACAGCCCCTGGTATATTTTCGGAATAAGTTGCTATCCAAGAACAGCAGCGCCGGCCACAACCCACAGTCTCTATTTAAGGCCTTGAATAAACTAAATCCTGAACTAAACCGGGTGGGTAATAATATTAACCAAATAGCGAAGTATGTGAATTATCTGGACAAAAATAATATGGTGGACCAAAAATTTATTGCCGAGTACAATACTTACTTCAAGCAGATGCTAGAAGTGCAGCAAGAATACACCCTGGTCATTAAGGCTTATCTCCGCACCGTTTCCGATAAGTAATGTTTGCTGTGCAATGAACATTGTGCAATACTTAATCGGCATGGAGGGTAGCTTATCTCTTGTATCTGCAATGAACATTGTTCATTGAACATGGCGCAATGTTTATACTTGTTGTTTGATTCGCTTAATTAAGATTTATGATTGTAAAAATTCTTTCTTCTGCAGGCAGCTTTTCAGGAGTAGAATACAATGAAAGTAAAGTCAGCTTAGGGACCGCTGAACCGCTGGCTGTTGAGAACTTCGGTTTACTGGAACTAGATGGCAGCAACGGGAGCCGGGCTATTCATGAATACCAGCAATTTTTTAAAGCCTGGTCTACTAATGAAAGGGGCATAATTGATAAACCCCAGTTTCACGCCGTTATTTCCTGTGAGGGTAGAGAGTATTCCGGATTAGAATTAAAAGCCATTGCCGAACAGTACCTGGATAAAATGGGTTACAAGAGCAATCCTTATCTACTCTACTTCCATAAAGATACCGCCAATAATCACATCCATATTGTTTCCAGCAGGGTAGATGAAAGCGGCCGGAAAATCAATGATTCTTTTGAGCGACGGCGCTCCCAAGCCGCGATAAAAGAAATACTCGGGCAGAGCCATGGCCAGCAACCCGCTGAGCAGGTTGCTCAAGCTTTAAGTTATAATTTTTCTTCCGAGGCGCAGTTCAAAATGTTGCTGGAGGCCCAAGGCTTTACCGTAGTCCCCAAGGCGGGGGATTATCAATTTATCCGCGATGGCCAGGTGCAGCACTCCATTTCTAAAAGCCATGTTAACGATAAAATTCAGAATTACGAGGAACCTACTGAGCGGAGCTGCCAACTAAAGGCCTTATTCACCAAATATAAGCCCGCGTTAACTCCGGATAAATTTGCGGAATTCATGCAGTTGAAATTCGGAATTGAAGTTGTGTTTCACACCGCTAAAGGCAAGGAAGTTCCTTACGGGTACACGATTATTGACCACGCTAAAAACCAAGTATTTAAAGGTTCCCAGGTGATGGCTTTGGCTGCTTTACTCACGTTACCACCGCGAGAGGAGCAATTAAAAGCCGGCGCCGAAGTGATTGCGGTTTTAGCCGATGTAGAAAATAGTAAAGCGCTCCGGTACCGGGAAGTAAAAAGCCAATTATCCAAGCTCGGGTTTGAAGTCAACAGCTCTGGAGTGGTAAAAATTTCCGGTGAAAATGAAACTAGCTTCTCCATTTCAAAAGAAAGAATGAAGCAGCTATTTTATAATGATCGGTTGTTTGAGGCGCATAAGTTTAATATAAACTCCTCTCCTGAAGCTGAAATAATAGGCCGCGTTATGGGGTTAAAAAAACAAGATTTTACATTATTAGGTCAAAAGAGCCAGGTAGATAAGAAGACTCAAAAGTTGCGATCCACAATAAAGGTCGGGGAACTGTTGGCTCATGGAGTAGCTAATTATGAAAATAACGAAGTCAACAATATAAGCTACTTTGCTTCAATAAAAACCGCAAACGGAGAATTAACGCTTTGGAGTAAGGATTTGGAAAGAGCCATTATTGACGGAGGCGCTGCAATAGGAGATATCATTGGTATCGAACATCTTGGTAAACAGCCAGTGACTGTAACTACTAAAGTTCAGGATGAGGTGGAGAATTATATTGAAAAGCAAATTCAAGCCGAACGAAACACCTGGGAAATTAAACCCCTTGATACTACCCACTACGAAATTAAACCAAGCAATGAGCAGGAAAGACTAATCATCTCTGACAAATTAAATAGCCTTCTTGCTACCGGAAAAGATTTAGGAGAGATAGCTAAAAATAATAATTATGCCTTCGCTAGAAAAGGAGGGGAGGTGTTTTTAATTGATAAGAACAACCACACTTTGTATAACATGGCTAATTTATCAGAAAGAAAATGGGATTACAGTACCGTTGATATTATCAACTGCGACCGAATAAACCCTATCCAACACGGCCGCGAACTGGAGTACAGCAGTGGAACCTTTGCCGAAATAGCTGGGCTGGTGCTGGGTGTTCTGCAGGACAATCCGGAGGAAGAAAACCCGGATAAAAAGAGAAAGCGAAAACGAAAAGATTGATTATTTAAACCTTAAAACCAATGAAGATAATAATTGCGAACCAAAAAGGCGGAGTGGGTAAGTCCACTGTTACTACTCTTCTAGCTAATTACCTGGTGCTGGATAAAAAAGAGAATATTATTATTCTCGACATGGACTACCAAGAGACAGTGTTTGCCCGGTGGGAAGAGGACAAACAGATGTATTCCAATGAGCCTCTGTATGAAGTAATGAAAGTAGATTTAGAAGAATACTCTAAATATTCCAAGGCCTTGAATGAGGTAAAAACGGAGGGACACATTCTTCTGGATACACCGGGTAAGCTCGATGATGACAATATGCTGGCCATCCTGAAAGATGCCGATTTGATTATCTGCCCGTTTGCCTATGAAAAGACGATTTTTGAAAGCTCCTTGTTTTTTTCCAAAGTAGCACATCACGTAAACCCGAAAATTAAAATAGTCTACCTACCTACTAAAATTAAAGGAACGGTAAAGTACGAAACCGAAGGCAAGGTAAAAGAGATATTATCTGCTTACGGCACCATAGCACCCAAAATACCGGACCGGGTGGCGCTGGAGCGTATCGACACTGTTTCTATCGGCACCGAAGCGAGGTCGTTAATCCAAGAACCTTTCGATTATATCTATAATTCCTATCTAGTATAAATAATATGTTTTAAGCATTATTTATATGATAAAAGTATAGTAATGCCATTAAAAATATAGTTACAACAAAAAATTAATATGTATTTAGTATTTTATTTTTTTATTTACTCATAAAATGTATATTTGTGATGAGCAAGGATTTATTAAATAAAATTAGGAACCGGATTGATAACCCGGAAGGAAGCGAAAAAGAGAAAGCAGCCGGCAATTCTGATGAAGACAATCCAGTAAACGCAGCCAATACATCTGAATCCAACCCAGCAGCCAAAAATAAGGCGGCTGCCTCTAAAGAGGTAAACCAAATTTCAAAAGCGGCAGCGAGTAGAGATGGGTTTGATAAGATTAGAAATACGCTAAAGGCTGAAAAGGAAAACTTTGTTTTTAATCGGCGCCTGGTTTACGTCGATGATAATATCGGAGAAGCCCTGGACCTGTTACGGAGAGAAGCAAAAATTAATTCAAACCTATTAACCAGCTACCTCTTAAAGCAATTCCTACTAGAAAACAAGGACCTGATAAAAGCTTTAAAGAAAAATAAAAAAGGTAATACGTTTTTTGATTAAGCTTTTTTAAAACCCGCCTTAGCTCATTTTAAATACAATTTAACCATAATTAATTTAAGAGACACAGCTTATGGAATGGGGTAACTTTTTAATTGTTATTGTTGCCATTTATGTGGCGTGGTATGGTTTAAACTTTCTATACGACCTGTTTATCGGCAGTGGTCCCAAACCACAGATAGAAGCCAGTACGCATTATAATATTCGTGATTTAGCGGCCAACGAAGAGCCCGCTACGATTATTAACGAAGCGGATTACGAGGAGAAAATGGTTGATGTGCGACCAACTCCAATTGTTCCCATCTCTTCCGATACTTCTACCGGTGATGGCCCCGCTCAAAACCTTTCTGATTTTCATCTTCCGGCACTAGGTCCGACCGCAGTGGAGTACCCCACAGATTGGGCCAGCGAGATAGACCAGGAGGAGCAAATTATAGAAATACCCGTTCAAGGCCAACCCCTTTCTGTTAGCGACTTTCTTAAAACGCTAAAGGATGAAGCCAAAACGGAAACCGCAACAATTTCTTTTTAATCAATTACCTCTTATAAACCATCTTAAATTAAATTTCATGAAAACCTCTTTCTTCTCCAAGTTCTCCAAGAGAGCCTTATTGTTTGTTTTAGGTATTACTTACGCCATCACCAGTAAAGCCCAGGGTGGTGGTGCGGCGGGTATCGATGCCGGCGCTTCTGAGCTCACGACCTACGTGGACCCTATTGGCAATTTAATCCTTATAATTGGTGCTATTGTCGGCCTGGTAGGTGGAGTCCGGGTTTACATTAAATGGAACTCCGGCGATAACGACGTTCAAAAATCTATTATGGGTTGGGTAGGTTCTTGCGTTTTCCTAATGGTAGTAGGTACGGTCGTTAAAGCTTTCTTCGGCGTTTAAATGAATATCGGCGCGGATAAGGATTTTAATGTGTATAAGGGGCTGCAACGGCCCCTTATTTTTAAATCCCTGAAAGGTAAATTCATTTACTGGGGAATGGCCTGTTTGCTAGCTGCTTTTACAACGGGTGTTCTGCTTTCAACCTTAATCCATCCGGTAGCAGGAATTCTAGGCTTAATAGTTATTGGTTTGGGCGGCTTGGGGTTTATTCATGCCCGCCAAAAAAACGGCTTACACAGCAAAACAGAATCTCGCGGCACCTATATCATCTCCCCTCAAATTAAGCGGGTATTCAAGTAACAGCCCGCTGCTTCTTTTCCTGATTTTTTCTTACTATTATGAAAGCCAAAGAATTTTCGCGGCCGTTCATAGGCATTCAAACTTATGCCTATGACGTTCTTTTTCACGAGAAAAGTGACCACTCCGTCATATTAAAAATTATTAATCCGGTATTACAATTTTCCGCCGATGTAGATGCTTACACGGATTTTCATTATGTCTTTAGCAACATTATTAAGATTCTGGGTTCGGGTTACACTATCCAAAAACTAGATGTACTGGCTTTAAAGAAATTCAAAGGTAAGGAGTCAGAGGATTATCTTAGTCAAAAGTACACTGAAGCTTTTACTGGCCGGGAGTACCGGGATATTACTACTTATCTGACCATTACCCGTAACTCAAAACGCTCTAAATTCTTTACCTACGATGCTAAGGATTTCAAAACTTTTGAGCGTAACATCACTAAAGTAATCGATGTATTGCAGAGCCGCGGTTTGCAGCCGCAGCCGTTGAAAGAAAAGGAAATCACCAACTTGCTTAACAGGTTTGTGGCTTTTAACTTTTCGGATGAAGTTTATTCTTTTAATAACTTCTCCGCCTCGGAGGAAAGTATTCGGATTGGGAACCGCACCATTAAAAGTATCTCGCTAATTGATATTGATGAAATCAATTTTCCGGCTACTATTAAGCCCCATACGGATCTTAACCTCGGCTACAATCTGCCAGTGGATTTGATGCATTTCTTGCATTCAATACCAGGTACGGATTGTATTGCATATAACCAAACTATTCAAATTCCCGATCAACGCCTGGAATTAGCCAAGCTTAGCGCCAAAAAGAAAAAGCATTCCTCTATGCCGGATCCAGCTAATGATTTAGCGGTGGCCGACATTGACCGGGTAATGGCTGACATTGCCAAAGATAACCAGTTACTGGTATTCGGGCACTATAACATTATTCTTTCGGCTAATGACCAGGTGATTGACCGGGCCACCAACTACATTGAAAGCAGTCTGTTTAGCTACGGTATTATTTCTTCCAAAAATGCAACCAACCAGATGGAATTATTCCGGGCCGCTATTCCCGGCAACCAGGAGGAGCTTAAACATTACGACAAGTTTCAAACCACAACCGATGCCGCTATTTGCCTGATGTTTAAAGAAAGCTTGCTAAAGGATGAGCAATCAGATTTCCAGATTTTCTTTTCCGACCGGCAGGGTATCCCCGTGGCTATTGATACCAGTGATTTACCCATTCACACCCAGCGCATGAACAACCGCAACAAGTTCGTGCTGGGTCCCTCCGGTACTGGTAAGTCTTTTTTTATGAACCATATGATCCGCCAGTACGCCCTTCAGAACACGGATATCATTCTGGTAGACACCGGGCACAGTTATTCTGGTTTGTGTCAGTACTACGGCGGCCGCTACATCACTTACAGCGAGGATAAACCTATTACCATGAACCCGTTCCGAATAGCGCGGGAAGAGTTTAACGAGGAAAAAAGAGAATTCTTAAAATCACTTATAAGCTTACTCTGGAAGGGAGCTGATGGCACCATTAGCCAAACGGAAGACAGTGTATTGTCCTCCGTGGTTAGCGCATACTACGATGATTTTTACCACCAGAACCGGCCGACCAAATATCTTTCCTTTCAGTCGTTTTATGATTTCTCCATTACTAAAATTCAAGAGATAAACGCGAGTGAATCCATAGATTTTGATATCCGGAGTTACCGCTTTATTCTAAAAAAATTCTGTCTGCAGGGAGAGTACGGCGCTATCCTAAACAATGAAATGGATTCGAGTCTGTTCGATGATAAGTTTATTGTCTTTGAAATAGATGCCATCAAAGAGCACAAGATTCTTTTTCCGATTACGACCATTATCATTATGGACGTGTTTCTGCAAAAGATGCGGCACAAGAAAAACCGGAAGGCCTTAATTATTGAAGAGGCCTGGAAAGCTATTGCATCGCCGCTGATGGCCAGTTACATTCTCTACGTGTACAAAACAGTGCGCAAGTTTTGGGGAGAAGCAGTAGTCGTTACCCAGGAACTAGATGATATTATCGGTAACGCGGTAGTAAAGAACAGTATTATCAATAACTCGGATACTATTTGCCTGCTGGACCAAACTAAGTTTAAAGACAACTTCCGGGAAATAGCCAATCTACTCTCCCTTAACTCGGTCGAGCAAAAGAAAATTTTCACCATCAATAAACTAGATAACCGGGAAGGTCGGGGGCGCTTCAAAGAAGTGTACATCAAACGCGGCGCGAGAGGGGAGGTGTACGGGGTAGAAGTTTCACTCCACGAGTACCTGACCTTTACCACGGAGCGCAAAGAAAAAGAAGCCGTCCAAGTTTACCTGCAAAAGTTTGCCTCTTACCAGGATGCCTTAAATGCCTTTGTCGAGGACTTTTTAAAATCCGGATTAAAACTAAATGAATTCACCCATTACATAAACCAAAATTCCTATGAAAAAGCGTCTTTACCTGCTTAGCCTATTAGCTTTCGCCGGCCGTGGCTTATTTGCCCAGCAGGTGGTATTTGACCCAACCGTGGTTTCAACCTTGGTTATTAATCATACGGCCCAGCAAGCAGCCCTCAGCGACATTAAAGACAGTGAAGGCCAAATTGCCGGCTATCAGAAAGCTATCACCTTTAAGATGGTTCAGATTCACGAAATGGAGCAGAAAATGTACAACTCCCTTAAATCCGTGCAATCTATTATCGGGCAGAGCAAAAATATTATCTACGCCAGTGCCATAGCAAAGGACATTGGCAAATACCAACTGCAAATGATAGAAACGGCTACCGGTGACCCGGAACTCACCCTCATTGCCGCTAAAACGGAACTGGAGCTAATAAACCGCACCTCGGACTTGTTCGCCTACATCTACCAGGTAGCCGTTATTGGCACGGATGTAAACCTGATGAGCAACGCGGACCGGCTGGCTTTGATTCGCCACGTGGTAGATGAGCTGCGCATTATGCGGGGCCTAGCATTCGGTATTAACCGGAAAATGAGGCTGGCCAAGTACGCCGGGTTATGGAAGGCCATGAATCCGCTGGGTTTAAAGTACCCGAACAACAGCGCGGCCATAGCCCGGTCCCTGGTGGATGAATACAAGAGTAAAAGAAAATAGAAGCGATGAAGAAGCATCTACCTTGTGTCCTTATTTTCTACTGCTCCTCTGCGGTAGCAGTCGCTCAAACTCCACCTGTACCGGTTACCAGCCCTAACACCCGCTACCAGCTGGAGCGGGAAGTTATGACCCGTTGGGGCAAGTTCAACCCGAAATGGTACTTTATCCTCTTTCACAATAAATACCGCCAGGGCGAAGATCGTCGGAATATGAAGCAGCTTTTACCCTTAATGGCTACCCTGCGCCTGAATTCAGGTGAAGCAGAAATTCAAGACCAAGATGTAACCGAAATCCGGGACCAGGAATTATTCAAAATGGCAGACCGCAGCTTGAATAAAAGCTGGCACCTGCTCTACGAGCGTAAGGTAAACAACCTTCATACCCGCATTGCTTTGCTCCACGCGAAAGCTATTGTCGCGGGAGTAGAAGTAGATATGCTTCTTGCTTTTAAAGCGGAACAGGAGCGCATAAACGCTGATATCCAGTTAACTAAAGAAGCCTACCAGGATGATGCTAAAAAAGCAGAACGGTTCCGGGTGGCGCTGGATGATCTGACTACCCTCCGCGGCTATTACCAGCGGATAATCACCTTTTACAACACGAGTAAAAACTTTCTAAATAATAAGAACCAATGAGAGAGCTGGTAGACCAGACCATTTTTGATTTAATGGAAACCCTGTATCTGGATATAGCGGAACTGACATTTAATTTTTACTCCGATGCCCAGGCTATCGCCGCTATCGCCATGCTCTTGTATTTCGCCCTGGAAGCTTACAAGATGATGGCCGGCGATAAGACCATCGAAATTATGCCATTGATGCGGCCGTTCGCCTTGGCCCTGGTAATTCTACTCTGGGAGCCTTTCATTGAAGTCATGAACTTTCCTATCAAAGTGGTAAATGACACCGCTAAAACCATGTATTCTTCTCAAATCGACATGGTAGAACACGGCCATGTGGAACGGCTAGGGCTAATCGAGCAAGTGGCCAAGAAAATGAGTGAAGACACCGGTGATTTTGAGCAGGTAAAGGGAGAAACCCAGGAAAAAGACTGGATGGAGAAATTAGGTATTGACTTGTCTCCCTTACTAGACAAGATGAAAGGCTATTACCTGATGCTGACCGCTCAAATCAACTTTGCCTTTATGCGCTTATTTGAGTACATCGTAATTATCATTTTCCAGTTCTGTATTTACATTGTCTTTCTTTTCCAAATCATCTTTGCGGCAATACTGGTTATTCTCGGGCCTTTTTCCTTTGCCCTGAGCATCTTTCCCGGTTTCCGTGACTCTTACCTCACCTGGATAGGTAGATACATCTCCGTAGGGCTTTATTCAACTATTGCCTACATCATTATGACCATCTCCTTTGTGCTGGTTCGTTACGGACAAGAACGGGAAATAGAGGTTTTAAAAGCCGTACTGGAAAACGAAGCCTTATTTATTGCTTACGTTGGCTCTTCCAGTGGTCACATTAGCTTTTACCTGGTCTCTTTACTCATGGCGGCCCTGGCCATGCTCTGCATCCCTTTTATATCGACGTGGATCATTAATACCACCGGTGTAAACCAAGCCTTTAGTTCCGTGGCCAGAACTGGTACCGGTATGCTGAAATAGGTTAATCCATTAAAAATACAAATATGATCAATAAAATAGAAAACAAGATTAAACTCGCTTTTGCCATTAGTATCGGGAGTTTCTTAACGGCTCTCATTATGGTAGGTATAGTTTGTTTTTTCGCTTATTCCCTCATCAACGAGCAGCGTAAAAAATTGTACGTGATAGACCACAACGTCCCTTTATTAGTGCAACAAACCGAACTAGGAGCTAATCGTGGGGTAGAAATGGAAAGTCACGTTAATATGTTTCACCTGCTTTTTTTTACGCTGCCGCCGGATGATGCCTATATTAAAAACAACCTAACCAAAGCCATGTACCTGGTAGATGAAACCGGGTTGGCCCAGTACAATAACCTGAAAGAAAAAGGCTACTATAACTCCATCCTGGCCAGCTCTGCCCTGCTTACCATCCAAACCGATAGCATCATACTGGATAACAATCGACATTTTAAATACTACGCCAAGCAGAGAGTAGAAAGAGAGACCAGTATTCTAAAAAGAATACTGGTTACAGAAGGCGACCTGCAAGACGTGCCCCGCACCGTGAATAATCCCCATGGTTTGCTCATTAAGAATTGGAAAACAGTAGTGAATAAGGATCTGGAACATGAACAGAAAAAATCCTTTTAAGCATCCGGAGGAATTGTTTTTCGGGTTGCGGCAGAAGGTGATCGGCTACCGGCAGCAGTATCCGGAAAGAATCATTGCCGGCATGTTCCTGATTTTATTGCTAGCCCTTACGATTTTCCTGATAACCAAGCTCACGCACCCGCAAAGTCATAAAGCTTCGGCTACCACGCTTTTAAAAAGAATGAGCATCCACAAGATTCCACAAGCCACCTGGCCGGGATCCACGGATGTAACGGGACTGCTGAGCTTATACGGAAAAACCCGGTCCATTCATCCCGACAGCTTAACCTTAAAGGACAGCCTTTTACTCCGAGAAATCAATAATGATTTAAACAAAATTTTAAAATGAAAAAGATTGATTTTAGAAAACCCAAGTACGCGCTGCCCTTAATTGTGCTGCCCTTCTGCATCCTTTTAAATTACCTCTACCTGGAAACTTTCCCGCCGGCAGAAGCTAAGAATAACCAGGTAACATTAAAAGAAGAAGAAGCAATTATAACTGAATTACCGGCCGCTAATCTGGACAAAAAAGACATTAACAGCAAGTTCGGCGCCGGACTAGAGGAACACAAGCACCGCACGGATTATTCGGCTGTTCAGGAGCTAGAGCAAGACGAAGAAGAAAAACTATACGGCAGCGTCTATTCAGATAAAGAAAAGAGAATGCTGGATAGCATCAATAACGCTATTCTTACCCAGAAAAACACGCCGGATTTTATGGATCGCGTGCAAGAACGGCAGAGCACTGACCGCAGCCAGTTCGCTGCCACTGGTCCCCCTTCGCGCCGGCAGGATAAGGAAAGTGCTTATGAAAAAGAAATGCGGTTGTTTAAAGAACAGATGCGGTACGTGGATAGTCTGGATAAAGCCGGACAAGAAGTAAAAAAGCCCGCGCGTACCCGGCCCCAAGTAGTAGCGGAAAACACAGCCCAAGCCCCAGAGCCATTAGCTGTTCGCAAATCTGCTAACCCCAATGCTGCTTATTTCAATACGGTTAAAAATGACGGGAACGAGCAATTTATAAAAGCCATGCTGGATGAAGGTTTAAAAGTCCGGGAAGGTGGCCGCGTTAGAATCAGGCTCCTGGATGATATTTACGTGAGTGATTACCAAATAGAAAAAGGCAGTTACCTCTACGGAGTGGTATCTGGTTTCTCTGCGCAACGGGTAGAGATAACTATTTCTTCCCTTTTGTATGAAAACCAAATTATACCCGTGAACCTAAGCATTTACGATAACGACGGTTTAGCGGGCCTGTACGTGCCCGGTTCTCAGTTTCGGGACTTCACTAAGCAACTGGCAGCCAATACCACTAACGGCCAAAGTATAAGCTTTGACGATAGTCCGGAAACTACCAATCAGATGCTCTTCTCAGTAATGGATAAAATGGCCCAGACCACTACCCGGGCTGTGGGCAAAGCCGTCAAGCAAAACAAGGCTAAGCTGAAATACAATACCATAGTTTACTTAATCGATAATAAAGTCCAAAAACAATAACATGAAAAATACCTTAATACTGCTCTTGTTGCTGGCTGTTACCTTTCCGGCCGTATGCCAGAAAGCAGCCCCCCAGGTAATCTATGTAAATGAAAACATCTCCACCCATTTTGTGAGCCCGGAGCCAATCAAGTACGTTGATATTTCCACTGATGACGTAGCCGGCGATATTCCGATGGATAATATTTTCCGGATTAAACCGAAGAAAGCGAACCCTAAACTAGGCATCGTAACGATTGTAGGGGAGCGGTTCATGGTTCAGTATAAACTCGTTTACGAGGCCCCAGCGGCGGCCAGTTCCGAGGTAAGAATTGACCCTACTCTGATGGATGCTTATCTGAATCCAGAAGTGGCCATGAGCGAACAGGAGATGAAGAGATTTTCCCTATTAGCCTTACAGCAAAAGCCCGGAGGTAGGTCTGCCAGCACTAAAAAAGATAAAATGCAGGCGGTGGTAAATAATATTTACACCATCGGGGATTACTTTTTTATTGATTTCTCCATTGCCAACAAAACCAACATCGATTATAACATTGACCAAATCCGGTTTAAAATAGAAGATAAGAAAATGGTGAGATCTACCAATTTCCAGCAATTGGAAATACAGCCCTTACACCAACTCTTTAACACCGACAGCTTTAAACACCGGTACCGAAACGTATTTGTGTTTAAGAAATTTACTTTTCCCGACGAAAAAGTATTCAACATAGAAGTAGCTGAAAAACAGGTAAGCGGCCGTACTATCTCCGTGAAGGTAAATTATAAGGATGTACTGAAGGCGGATACACTGTAGAGCAAAACCAACCATGGAAGAATCAAGCGAATTAAAGAAGCTCTATTCCTTTTTGCAAAGCTTTATCTATTTCACCCTTTTTCTAGAGTTCTTAATTTTCCTTTTTGCGGATGCCGAATTTATGGAGCAGCTGCGGCTGGTAATCTTTAAGATTCAGCATATAGCTATTTACCAAAATATTTACTATTCCAAGGCTTTTACCTTTCTTTTAATCGTAATAGTGGCCATTGGAACTAAGGCCCGAAAAAACTTAAACCACGACCCGGTAAAACACATTTACTTACCATTGTTTTTTGGCTTCCTGTTTTTCTTTGGGGCCGGCTACTTCTACCAGCACCCGACTACCCGGTTAATTGCTTTTGGAGTAACCTGGTCGGATGCGGCTTATATGCTTTTCTCTTTGGTGGGAGCGGTAATGATAAACATTGCTTTGGATAATATTTCCAAGCACATCCAAACCGGATTAATGAAAGATAAATTCAACGTGGAGAATGAAAGTTTTGAGCAGAGCCGAGAGCTAATCAATACTCCGTATAGCGTTAATTTTCCCATGCTTTTTTACTATAAAAAGAGGGTTAATAACGGATATCTCAACATTGCGAATCCTTTCCGCGCCACCCTGTTAATCGGAACACCTGGATCCGGTAAATCCTATTCGGTGGTAAATCCTTTCATCAAACAAATGCTGGCCAAAGGTTTTACCATGGCCCTTTATGATTTCAAGTTTCCTGACTTAGGTAAAATAGCGTATTACCATTACCTTCTGAATAAAAAAAAAGGCACTCTAAAAGACTTCAAATTTCACGTTATCAATTTTAACAGCGTAGAAGAGAGCCGAAGGTTCAACCCCTTAAAGCCGGAATACCTGCCAACCTTAGCCGATGCCACGGAAACCGCGGAGGCCCTACTGCAAAGTCTAACCAAAAATGATAAAGAATCCGGAGCCGCGCAGTTCTTTACTCAATCAGCCGTAAATTTTCTGGCTAGTTGTATCTTTTTCCTGAGTCGGCATGAAGGCGGTAGATATTCCACCTTCCCGCACGTACTGGCCTTTATTAATTTGGATTATGATGAGATATTTAATATGTTATTCTCGGAGCCACAACTGGCCAGCTTACTTTCACCATTCCGGACCGCTTACAAAAACAAAGCTTTTGACCAACTGGAAGGGCAAATTGGGACACTTAAAATTAATGTCGGTCGCCTGGCTACCCGGGAAACCTTCTGGGTTCTTTCCGGTGATGATTTTGAGCTAAAAATATCCGATCCTAAAAATCCAGCTATCCTGGTTATTGCCAATGATCCATCCACGCAGAGCATTAACAGCGCCTGTAATGCTCTTATCTTAAACCGCATGACTAAGCTTATAAATTCAAAGAGAAATTTACCTTGCGGGCTCATTATTGATGAATCACCTACCTTATACGTACACAAGGTAGAAAACTTAATAGCCACCGCTAGAAGCAATAAAATAGCCGTTCTTTTGGGTCTACAAGAGTTACCTCAACTTAAGCAACAGTATGGCCGCGAAACTGCTGATACTATTTGCTCCGTGGCTGCAAACGTAATTTCCGGCTCCGTGCGTAATAAAGATACCCTAGATTGGCTGGAGAAACTCTTTGGTAAGGTCCGTCAGCAAAAGGAGGGGGTAAGTATTGACCGAAACCGGACCTCTATATCTATGAACGAAGAGATGGGAACTTTAATCCCTGCTTCTAAAATTGCTACCTTAGCGGCCGGCGAGGTGGTGGCCCAGGTAGCATACGATAATAATACCTATGATGGCCAGCATATAAACAGTACTTATAACTGTAAAATTAATCTGGACACCGTTGCTATAGCAAAAGAAGAAGAGTTATATGTATCTATGCCAATATTTTATAAATTTGGTGACTCTGTTGATAAGAACTCCGTTTTAGATAAAAACTTTGCCAAAATCAACCGAGAAATAGAAACACTAAAAGACCACTTCTACGCATGAAATTAACTTTACCTGAACTTGGCGAACGCCTGCAAATGCTGAGAAAAGCTCTGGACCTTTCTCAAAAAGATTTGGCCGCCAACCTGGAGACTCACCAGAACCAAATTTCCCGATTAGAAAACGGACTTGGCGGTACATTGGAACTCCTAATTGAGCTTCTGAATTTCTACTCTGGCCACTTTCATATTGGCTTATTGTTTTCGGATGAATTTGAAGTTATAAAAAAATCTGAGCCTTTATCTCACATGAGTACTTTCAACAGTATCGCGGTTGAACGGCTTAGATTATTACAAACCGATTTCAGTGACCAAATAACTGAAGTCATCGGTATCATGGAAAAAGAAAGGGCTTTCTAACCCTAAGGGGCTATTGTAACCCGTGTTGGTCACGTATACTTTAAGGTTGATCAATTGCAGCCATTAAACTCCGAATATCAGCGGAGCTTAATGGCTTTGATGCTTGTGGCTGTTTTATACAGTATTAGCTTTCTCCTTTATAATCATTATTTGTATTTAATTATTGAAATTATAATAATATTGTATATTATAATAGTAATTTAGCTTAGTTGTACCGGTTTACCCAGTGGTTTTTGTATATTTACTAACCTTTTAACCTATGAAAATACATTTAAAAAGAATCCGCTATGAGCTTTCAAATTAAAGACTTGCCCTATTCCCAGTTTGAGCAATTAGGAATGAGCAGAAAAGATGTAATAACCATGCCAGCTCAGGATTTGGCAAACCTTTTAGAGGGCAACCGAACTGGCTTAATCTCTTTAAGGATTCATTTGCAAGAAGGAATGAAGCCGATTGAAGCTCAGGCTAAATTAAGTTTAACCAGAAATCCAGATAACACACTCTCCCTCGGGGTACATCCGATTTTAGCCCGGCCAGTAAACAACATTGAAGCTAATGAGGAGCAGTGGAATAAATTATTAAAAGGAGAAGCTATTGTGAAAAACTCTAAAGCTCTAAATGGCAGCATAGAGCCACACATTCACCAGCTCGACAAAGAAACTAATGAAATCCTAAGCGCCAGGTTAAGTGCCATCCAAATACCCAATGCTATTAAAGATACCGTGTTAAGCCCAGACCAAAAAGACCAACTCAAAAAGGGCTTGCCGGTGGAAATTGTAGATAAAACCACAAAAGAAGTGAATCTGGTTCAGCTTGATTTGAATGAAGCCAAGGGTTATAAAGTAACTGATGCCAACCAAATCCATCAAAAACCGGATGTAACCACAGTTAAACTAGCAGAGCCAGCCTTAGCCGTTACTACGGAGAAAGTTAAAGGTGTTAAAAGGTAATTCTTACGGCCATGACGTTTCAGGACTACAGAGAACAGATTTCTATTATCGCAGTAGCGGAATCTATCGGTTACAAAGTTGACTTACAGAAGGGAAGAGCAGTCCTGGAGTTTAAACATCCGGATGGTGATACGGTGCTAATAGACCCAGCTAAAAAACTTTATTTTAATCGCAATGGCACCAATGACCGGGGAGATTTAATTGAGTTTGTAAAACACAGGCTGAACAGGTTCAATGTCTCTTACCAAAACGATATTAACGGCATCAATAAAGTGCTTCAGTTGTACGCTAACGAGCCGCAGCGCTTCAAGCTAGACTATATACCGCCCCAACCAAAAGCGTTTGATTCCAGCCGCTACCAGGTAGCAAGTCCATCCGTTTTTAAGCTACACTATCTGATACAAGAGCGGGGACTGGATCCGGAAATCATAAAACGCTTCTTACCTTTCATTAACCTGGTTACGGACACCGAAAAAATCAAAGGCCGACCCTATGAAAACATTGGCTTTCCTTTGACCCGCCCCGGGAATAATGAAGTAGTAGGCTGGGATTTGCGCAACTACGGCTTTAAAGGAGTAGCGCCAGGTAGCGACCGGAGAAATGGTATGTGGATTGCTGATTTTGTGGGCACTCCGGTACGTACCCGCAATGTGTTTTTTGGCGAGAATCCAATTGATCTCATGAGCTTCTACCAGTTAAACAAGCACCGGCTCGACGTGGATAATGCGGCTTTTGTTTCCTTCGGGGGTGGTATAGCCAAGAGCCAGCTGCAGGGAGCACTCCAGCACTGGGCCGGCGTTAAAATACACACTGCTTTTGATAATGATTACCAAGGTAAAATGTATGATATCGCGATGGCCGTACAAGCAAGCGGTAAAGCTATTACTTTGCCCCAAAAGAAAGATGATAGCCTTTTATTCCAGGTGGATGGGAATAGCTTTGAACTTCCGGTAGCAAAAATAAGCCTGGCTGCTTTTGAAAAAGCTTCGGGTATCCGGTCCGGCGTTACTGTACATAAGGCTCTGGGAGAGAACAAGGGCATATCCTTTAAGGACTTTAATGATATCATTCATCCCAAGAATTCGCCGCAGGTAAGCAAAATAGCTGCTATTAGATATTAAATATAAAAGCGCTCTATCCAGGTTTACCCAGAAGAGCGCTTTTATTATGTTAGGCAT
>Ga0068630_1000171_pt1 | contig 18239 bp, 8 predicted proteins | sample InSIn4gowninarea_FD_77433 | JGI IMG/M metagenome (GOLD analysis project Ga0068630, IMG submission 77433) | Clean room microbial communities from NASA Spacecraft Assembly Facility at Jet Propulsion Laboratory, Pasadena, California, USA -... ... | reverse complement strand
TTTTCCTTTTTCTTTTTATTTGGTTTTACTATATATATATATATATATATATATATATATAAGAGTTAGCCAGCTTTTCTGACGTTTTTCAGCAACACAAAGGTACTTTGATTAAATATATTTTAAGTTAAAAAACAATAAAGACGTCTGTTGAAGAGATTCACCTTCCTTTTACAATCAGTGTTCTGTTTCAGCAAATACATTTTGTAATGGTAATTCTACTTCTCCTGGGTGTAACATTTCGCTCCTAAACGGATCAAGGTTAACTACAAGTATACTATGTACGTCGTTAAGTTGAATCATCATAAATGTTTGAACTTTTAATATTGTCATTGTCAGAGATGGTATTTAAATGCACTGATATAAATTATGATCCCTTGTACCTTAGAAGACAATTTTCCTGCCTCATGTTTTCTAACACATATAGTTCTACCTACAGTGATGATGATGAATTCGTAAAGCATTCACGTGTTCTGAAAGGCTGATGTTGAATGGTTGTGATTTATCCCGAACGGATTCTTTCACATAGTCCTTCCCTTCTACAGAAATTTCATCTTTTCCTGGAGTACAGTACGTTTTTTGTCCTTATATTGGCTTCTCAAAAACATCCACATTTCACACGATAAAGCTTCACTACAAAGATCAGATACAATACAATATAACCAGAAATTTCAAAGTCTCAAAATACTGACTTAATTTGATTTGATTTAGATTGCAATATTGGACACAAATTAGAACATTGTGTAATTAGGAACAGAAAATTAGGGTTTGGCAACAAAATGGTACGGTTTTGTGGTTTGAGTAGAGTTTCCCTTGTTAAACATAAACGACAAACATATTTTTGAAATTATAAATACTATTCATATGAAATTTATTTTAAGGTGATAAGACTAAAACAACACAGTTTTTTAATTGGGGAACGGTCCCATTGTTTGCATTAACATCTCAAGTCACATATGGACATAGAAGTAAACTACATTACCTCAGTCAGAAATATAAAATCCATATTAGTCCAAGTCCGATATATTGGAACTATTGAAAAAAAGAAACATGTTCTTTGATTTTTGTTAGGGTAAATGAATGCAAGTAGGAGGCATTCATGAATGTTTAAAACAAACGTGACATCGCGGGTTCGGAATCCCTCTACTATTCTCTTTACAATCCAAATTTCTTAGTATCAAAAACAAAAACGAACTGATCCGGAAAATTGGAAATCTTTGCTTCTTGGCTGACTTCAGCTGGGAAAAAGAAACTTTTAAAAGGCAGAAATAAAATGAGGAAGAAAAAATGAAATACTTGGATCCCGATTCGTTTTAGATAAGTCCTAAAAAGAAAGGGATAGTTTTTCTTCGATGATGAGAAATATTGCTTTTATTACGGGAAACGTTGTTAAATGGACTCTTCCAAGACTATTTCAGTTGAAGAAAACTATGAAGAGACAAAAAGATTGGCCTTTAAATAAAACCATTCCATCGGCTGAAGCAGAAACAGAGTTGAATCTAAAACGATGCTCCATAATATTATCAAAATTGATAGAAGGCAATTACACATAGAAAGGTAACCTCAAATTATATATATTTTATTTTATATATTTAATTGCAAGATGTTTCTGAAAACATATATGCATGTGTATTAAGGTTCCCATTAAGAGTTGACAATATCTCCTTTCGAAAATATTTGGGTGAGATTTCGTAAATGTAAATGAGAAAAAAAGCGTTAACGGGTTCATAGTTTTTTTACGTTGATATAATGTAATAATTATTGTACTAAAATTATTTAACCATCAACGATATCATCAAATGTTTCATTCGTTAAACATTTACGGCAGCTTTATAAGGAAGTGTTTCAATTATTTATAAGCCAACTGCGGCTGAATGGCTAGCGCTCTGGTCTTCAGTTCAGCAATCCGCGGGTTCGATTCCCGCCTCAGGCTTGGGTGTTTTTAGTGGTTCGCAACCCACTTTAAACAGTAGGTCCCGGTCTAATTAGCCTTCGTGTGCAAAAAAAGGACTGCATACTGCATGTCCATTCAAATGAGACTGTTTAATTTTTAACCAGTTAATCTGTTGCGACATTGAGTATTGAAATAAAAGTACAATTTTTGGAAATCAGAGTTCGAATATACCAGACCTCTCGTGCTGATGGCGCTTTACGTCTTTTTGAGTTACTGGCATTTACGTTCTTGTTCTTTCCGCAACGTTCATGATTTTCAAATGGAAGGTTCCTGAGAAAAAAAAGGGCTCCTCAGCTGCCCAATGTTTTTCCAGGATTATTTCTGGATGTTCTTACGGTGCATCAGTTCACATATTTTCCAAAATCACTTCCATTGTTTATGCAGCCAAAGAAGTATCAAACTACTCGCGTCGTAATGCATAGGTCTTGCGATCATCTTCCACACGACATAAGGTAATCCATAAGTAAAATAATGTTACGGGACGGCCGATGTGTCTGTCGTTGACAAATGACGGACGCCGACAGGGGTTCTGTTGGAGTGAAAAATGGGTCTTAATTAAATTCACCAGTCCACTCGAAATAGAAGAACAGGTAGTCTTATATACCCTCCGATTGCTCCGCAAGGAATGCAAGGATTCACTAAAGGATTCGCCGTCTGGAGGATTCTGGAAGGTTCCCTATAGTAATCCTATTGTAACTTCGTTAATTTTAATCCTAGAGCTTCGGGACTTAATCTACCCTAGGTAAGATTTAACGCCAAATTTTGTCACCAAGTTCGCCAATTGGCGATGATTTTCGTCGCCAAGCCCTCTAGCATTACCCATTATATACGGCCCTTATACTGCATTTAATTTCATGCTTAACATTAAACTGTTTTCACTGCACGAGCCATATTGCTGCAGGGAAGGTAAATAACAGATTTGAGGAAAACATTTTGAGGAAAATCATTCTCTAGGGAGCTATATTCTCAGAAATTCTTTCGTTAGGAACTCCACAGCCAATAAGATCTCGGTGACAAGAAGTACTATGTTGCCCAACATATGCTATTAACATGTACAAGTCTAAAACCATAAACGGTTTAACAGTCGTTTTTTACTTTTACGTATTACCGTTTAAGCGTTTTTTAATAAAATAAAAAGTGTTTCGCTTCGGAATGCCACAACTCCTGACATCAGTCATGTGACAACCTATTTATATATTCTAGATCTCAAGTTCTACACTTCAAACGAATAGAGACATGTCTATTAAGTAGAATACTCCTCTCGGAAAAAAAATTGAGCCCATGACGAGATTTTTGTAACTATCAATCCACGTACAGGTTTAAAAATTGAAATTCTATTCATACCACACATGGTGGGGAGAGGAGAAAGGTAAATCCCTATCCAATTCAGTATTCGAAAAGCGTAGGGATTTTTTCGTCTCCGTTTCGCTGTTCAGGTTCTTGCATTTTTTCGTAAGAGGAAAAGACAGGAAGGACACGAGGATGGGATGCCAGGAAACGATTGACGGTCGGTCGCATCAAAATCATGGCGGAGCATGTCGCCTTCAAGGGCAGTTCGTGAGGAAAAGAGTTTAATATCGAGACAGGAAGGAATATGAGGAACGAAATTTAAAGAAAGATAAATCTATTCTGCATTACAGAACAGTCTATGACGTGTTGAGGTTCGGTGACATGTTTTTTTTTTTCTGGTGCTTCTGGCAACTTTACTTTTCGAATGAATTGGGGGGGGGGGGAAGTGTTACCATGTCAATAAAGGAAGAAATAAAGACTTGCAACGAAATATTTGTGCGATGAACCCAGACAGTTTACTAAATTATATTTCAATGAACTTCAGTTTTAACAAATTCACGTTCCTCACAGGACAATTTCAAAGTGAATTGCAAAATTGTAGAACCTCATCGTTTAGCATTAAAAGACACCTTGTGGACTTGAATAATAAACGAACCCAGCATCGCGGCAAAGTTGTACCGCTTGCAATTCCCAGTCAACTTTGGTCTAATGCTCGTAAGACTGGTTTCGGTTTCACTATATGCGATTTGTTCTCCTAGTAAAGATGACGATGCTATGCCTATTTTTGGTTTAACGCCAAACATGGCTTTATCAGGACTTTTATGTTCAAAATTTGATGCACCTGTTATAATGCACTGCTCAAGGAAGACAATCTTTGGCGTAATTTATTGTAGTATATAGTGTTCTTGACAAATTGAAAAAAAGGGTAAGACATCTGACCATTTTTTGTATCGTTATTGTTCATCCATGCAGTTAACGTGTTCTGTATATCCTGACTGGCTTTTCCAACTGTATTGTGTTGGATTATAATAAGACTTTCCATGAACTATCGGCCAACTGCGGTTGAATGGATAGCGCTCTGGTCTTCAGTTCGCTCTGGTCTGGGTTCAATTTCCGCCTCGGTGTTGGGTGTTTGTAGTGGTTCGGTATCCACTTTAAATGGTATGTCTCGGTCTGATTAGCCCTCGAATGCAAAGAAATGACCGTAGAGCGACAAATTAAACCAAATGATGAACTATCTTAACATATTTCCACGTAGCTCAGTTAGCACACAATTCAGTTATGATTTAATTGTTGATTCCCAACCGTTATCTGAATGCATTATGATTGGGGCACCAATTTTTAAAATATTTGAAGAAGATGATACGCTACTTCAACTGTCTTAGATTTCATTGGTCGTAGTTGCAAAAACTTGTTGAATGATCTTGATACAGCGTTATGAACTTACATTGCTGCATGGGTATCAAATCGACTTGACATGTTGAACTAAATGAGCATTCCGAATTGAATTTATATAGAAATGTGATCATTTGTATCACAACAATATCTTTTCTAGATATGCTATATTTAATTTGGTCTTATTTAAATGATTGCGTCGGCTATCGGCCGGGTGGGATCGAACCCACGATGTCCAGATTAGTAGTCTGCGCTCAAACCTACATTGCCGAAAGTATTCCCGTGAGTCATAACTTAATAAGCAGGCTTATTAAGTTGTCAATATGACTACTACCGCATGATTTTAAATACAACGTAACAACGTTACATATAATAGTTTCATATCAAATCGCAGTTTTTAAGAAAACTTGCTTTTTCTCCATGACCTATTCATGTGCGAGTATTATCTAGGTATACTGTAGAAATCCTCATAGTTCTACATATATTTGTTTCTCTTGATTTTAATGGCACAATCACTTTATCATCATCGTCAATTCTGAAAACCTTAAAACGTCTTAATCTTCCGTGATTCAAAGGTGTGTTACACTTAGATTTATCATCTCTTCAGAAAGCATTTTAGCATTCTCTTCTTGAGAAAAACAAAAACAATTGTCTTCTGCAATTTATACAAGTAACTTTAAAAAACTTAGTTTTTACATTATTCATTCAAGATAAATTAGGGCATTGGATAAAGGCAATAAAAAAGAAAGAAGAACGTTCCCGTCTAATATATGATTACAAATTTTTCATAAGACTCACAAACGGCAGTGTTCCAGAATATAAAAAATAGATGCCAAATGACCTCAATAGTGACATAACAAAGGATTTGGCGATGCACTGTGGCCTTATTGAGACTCATATGTTTCGCATTTTTGTTTATTAGTGTTTTCTAATTCTAAAATTCATAAGTTCTGGTCTAGGAACAAATCATCTCGGTCTTTTAACAGGGCTCCCACTCTTACTAAACAAAAAAATTTCAAAACTTTTCAAGGATCGAAAATGTTTCTCAAGGACCTATATTTATCATAAATAAAATAATTAACTGTATAATTAAAGTAAGCTTCAGGTTTCATTAATTAATTATGCCAGAAAACGTCTTTACTTTATGGTTACACTCATTTAATTCTTGTCTCAGCATATTATCTTCACTCGTTTGCATAATATTTGGAAGAAAAAGTGATTAGTTGGGGAAAAAGAAAGTGAGATTTTTCTTCCAGTTTATTACAGAAGTAGGTAAATATTTTGAGGTGAAAAAATTTCAAAACTTTTCAAGAACTTTTTGTTATTTTCAAGGAGTTTCTGGGGCCCCTAGTTAACAGTAAAAAAATTCAAGGACTTTTCAAAACTTTTCAAGGACTGTGGGAACCCTGTTTAATCTTAATTTTTTTTTCAATTTTTCGTTGATTAAAGTACTACTATAGCAAACGTATGTCTTAGAAACAAGGAATTTTCAGCGCACACAATCAGAAAAACAGCGCTTGCAGTCTAAAAGATTTTCTGCAGTTATACAGTTCATTTAAGACGTTTATACGTGAATCTTTCCGTTCTAATTTAACATTACGATATGTCTAACAACATCGACGTCCTTTGAAATTATTGACCATTTGCACAAATATATCACGCATTTAAAAAAATTAACCGCACACACATAAAACACACATTATAAAATACAAATTTATAATACACGGTTTATTTTAAAGAAATGACCTTTTCCACATGCACTTCAGTCTTTACCCCAGTTCTCTCGAACAGTTATGGACAACCCTATATTAAACGCGGTCAGAGGGGCTCCGGTTTCTTTCTGTGCACGGAAAGCGGATCTGCAATCAGAGGAGAGGAAGAAGCTCGGGATGATTCTCAATGAGTGCGGCTGATGGCGAGGACGATTATGAAATGATGGATGAACAGACACCCAGGAAATTCGGCCTCCGAAAGAAGTTTTGTTACTCCGTTTGAAGAGACGGAAAGAGGTGATTCGTTTGCTATTCGAATTGATAGTAAGTTTATCCGAGAAAGAAAGTTCTGTAACAGAGATGTTTTTCTTTATTTTCCTCACACAGCAGAAATTCAGAGTGAAAAGGCAGGAAATGGTAAGAAGTTTAAGAAGACTTTTGCATTATCATGTCGTAGAAACATAAGAGAACAGTCATTAAGAACAGAAATCGAAATCAAACTTTTCGTCCATGTATTTAATGATAACAGATGCAATAATGTTATCTTATTACACTCCTTACGCTTTCCCAATATATGAACTTCTAGAAGCCTATCCGTTCAACCAATCGAAAGAAAGATTTGAGGTATTGTTATCTGAAGGTTGCGCAAGAGATTTTGGTGATTTATTATATAGTACAGTTCTCACAGTTACGGTTAAAGTGATTTCTTTTCAAAACTTTTTATGATAACATTCGCTTGTTTTCTTGCACAAAGTGATCAGCGCCTTGAAAACCCATACCCGATGTTAAAACGATATATGTATCACGAAAATTACCTTGTGAATCGTTATTTGCTGTGAATAGTGTTTGAAGCGACAAATAATAGCACAAAAAAAAGGACTATTTTTTTACAAGTTTCCAACAAGCCCACCTTCGCAGACGATAAGGCATTATGCAATGGCATGATATTAATAATTGTATACTATTATTCTTTTATAGTAAGTTATATTGATCATACAAATTACACAAACATAATTGTATAATTAATATAAATTATTATGAACATTTAAAGTTATTATATTATTCTTCTACAGTAAACACAACATAATGGAGCTTGGCGACCAAATCTGGCGCCAAAAGCCCAAATAGGGTACGCAAAGACCGAAGTTCCTAGGAATAAAATTAAATAAGTTACCATAGGATAATTACAGGGAAGCACCGAGAATTTTCTGAAAAATTCACTGTTTGAGAAAGTACTCGAATATTTTATGAAGAGAATAAAAAGGTAACCTGACAGTACATACAAAAGACTTTGTTGGGGTGCAAGACGTTACTGGGAGCAGGGCCTGATTACCACACGGGTCTCCGGTCCCTAGGCCCCCAATTTACTACAATAAAAACTGAAAAATTTAAAAAAGAGTACTTATAAAGAATGATTTTTATCTGTAAAAAAATTTAAAAATTCTGATCTGATTATGAACAACGTTTCAGTAAACTGTAAATAAATGTTTCTTTTCATTATATTTTGACATGGCTTTGAACAGCTCCATTAGTAGCAACTATTTTTTCAGTGCTACTATTAGAAAAATGTATTTCTGTAATTTTTAAAATAAATAGATAAATCTTTATGACTTCATAACGTGATTTTAATGTTCTATATTTTTTTAATAATTTGGCTCACATCAGACGTTGAGGGGGCCTCAAGTTTATACTAGGCCCACATTGGCATAATCAGGCCCTGACTGGAAGCGAGGCTTCAGTGCAGTGCGATCTCTAAGCAAGTGAACACACACACAGGATTTCTCCCAGAACGACTGGAGCAATCTCCATGAGCGTTCCTGTGATTCAAGCGACCATTATGATCCTTGAATACATCCGTAATCTTTGGATCCTGTGTTCCTTAGTCCTGTTCCTGTGTTCTTGATCCTGTTTCAAGGCTCCTGAGTTTATCGTGACTGCGTTTATTTGGAGGATTCGTGTAAAAATTTCTGAACTGGTAGTGGTGGTTTTGGTCTCTTGTGATTGTACGCCCCATCTATTTGCGTATAAATAAAGTCGTAGATGTTTCACACCAAATAACATTTGTGGCTGTTTCAAAGTTTTAGATCAGAAATAGTCGTATTTTATATTATAAAAATCGCACATTGCTTTAAGCGGATAGACAGATGAATAAGTAAGTTTAAAGTAACAAACCGACTTGAACTAACATAGGCGATAAAGATGCAAAAACTAAGAGGAACATGTATATCTGTGAAACAAAAAATTCTTATACATCTTCGATAAATCCTTTTTTTATGGCAGCAACATTATGTTAAAATCTGAGTTTGGAAGCCAACAACCATAAAGAAAAGCGGAGTTGAGAACAGGCCATATAATGCAGTAAAAAAATATATTTAAAAAAAACGAGACAAAAGAGAGAGCGAAAGCTGTTTTATGCAACTTTATGTGCGCATCATTTCTTTACCTCGGTTCTAGAAAATGGCAATTTTAAGTAGGCTACTATTCCGATGTTTTCACGCGCTTTTGTGTTTCCTTCACGCATTTTATGCGCGCATTTTCGATATAATTCAGATTATACAGGCGTATCTTTGCATGCGATATAAACATTTGTTCGCAACAGAAATGCACTCTTAGGTCTAACCGTTTTGTTTTCTTTATATATAAAAAATGCAGTGGAACACCGGTTATACGTTTTTCAAAGGGAAAAAATAAAAGATAAACAAAATACGTGGAAAATAAGTTCTTTTGAAGAGAAAATGAATAAATTTACAGATACAGTGAAACCTGTCTATAACGATACTGCCTATAACGATAAACCTGTCTAAAACGATAATTGTTTTAGTCCCGAAAACGAGGATTGCATAAATATTCAACCTGTCTATAACGATAACCTGCGTATAACGATACGTTTTTTAGGTCCGTAGAGTATCGTTATAGACAGATTTTACTGTATAAATAACAAACAACATTTAAAAGTTCAAATTTTTAATGTATTAATAAAATTTGTATTATCAGCTCAAAGTAGCCAACTGTGGCTGAATTGGCTATCGCTCTGTTCTTCAATTCAGAAGTTTGCGGGTTCGATCCCCACCTCGGGCTTGGGTGTTTGTAGTGGTTTGGAATCCACTTTAAACTGTAGGTCCCGGTCTATTTAGCAGTAAGTTTCTATTTTCTCTTTCAATGAGACAGGTTTTCTACAAGTGCTCTTGATACTGAGTAAAAACTAAAACACAAAAACTAAACGATCGGTGTACGTAGATCAACCTAAATGTTTTAATGCGCTTTTTTCTCTTGAAAACACATTTGTGAATTCTGAAAAACCTATAAATAAAACGTAAAAACGCATTTAAATTTTTCTGCATAACTGTTATGAGGAAATAGAAAACTCATAAACGAAATCTTCACTTTTCGGAAAACGTATAATTGAAATAATTTTATTCTACCGGGACTTTTAAGATAAACCTACAACGATAAAACGTACATAAACAGTATTCCACTGCATAAATCTGTGTCCACTGTATAAATCTGTGAAAGGATTAATCCAATGATGGTTGCAGTAGCGCATGAGTATAAAAAATGCTATTCATGAAAAACAGGCAAGCATCATTCGCTTTTCTCTCGCATACCAGTGGCCACTATCAGAAAACCTACAGTACATATACTCTCGTTAGAGCATATCTGGTTCTACATTAGGAAGAAAAATGTAAAATACGAAAAATTATTTTTATAAGCGGGATATTCCAATGTCCAGGATCACGTGGACGCACTCTCAGTGTTTAAAGTCACATTTAAACTAAGAAAATATTAAAGATTACCTAAACATAGTCACACATTTAAGCTATAATTATAAGCAATCTACTTATTAAAAGTGAAAAAAAACTTTGAACGCATTAAAATTTAGAAATTTGATGGAACATTAGCTGTTTTGCTAAAGAAAATCATATTTTAGACAGTTTACTGTTCTGTGGTTGAAACAATTAAGTTATTTAATTTTCGAGTTTATGAAATAAATGAAAAACGTGCGTTGAAATAAAAACGAGTTGGATTAATGCTCATTTACCGCAAACGTATTGCAACGTACTGGAAACATAAAACGAACCATACAGAGATAATTAGCAAATGAAAACAACACTGAAAGGAAAATTTTCCACATTCATATTCCAGAATTTCCTATGATTTTACACTTACTGTAAAGTGACAAAATTGCTTTGAAAGGCACTTAGTTACTGCACATTCAGTATTGTACTTAACAGGAAAAAAAAATCTGAAAAGAAGTTAGAACAGAGTAAAAAGATGGCGATATCATTCTTATCTTCCTTTATAAATGGGATAAGAAAGTAATTTTTCCTTTATAAAGGGGATAGTTTTAAACCTTGATATTCTATTATTCAGAAAATCTAATGCAGAAATAAATTCTAATCACTCGCAGCGCAACGGTGATGTAGAAAATTGGAGATGCCCTCACCTTCAGGTTCATGTGTAAATGGCCAATGACATTTAGTCAGTGGTGCCATCTATTGGTGTAAGGGGTAATCGACGTGATATCTTCCTGAGGCTGAATGTGAGCTACAGGTCGACACTAGGTGTAGAGAAAGAAAACGAAAAAATGTGTACTATCATCGCCAAGATTCACTCTGGTTCAAAAAAGAAGATAGTTCATTTGTTTGTAATTCAAACAAATCTATACTGTTATTCCAATATTGAATATTTTTTACATCAGGACCTTTTACAAGGAAAGTTAGTGTATAGGTTTCAATTTGATTCATCTACCGGTTTCGAAAAAATCATAAAACGTTCTAGAGTTTTAAGTTCTGCTCTTATAGAATTTCTGTTGGATGCTGCTCTTATTAACCATTTGAGTTTTATTAACCATTACAGTTTTATTAACCATTTAAAAAGTTATTCCTCTGAAAAGTGGCTGAAAATCCCATTACGCACTTTCAACTCATATCCGATCTCAACTGATTCGAATAAAAATTATGATACGTGCACGAGCTGGTTAACCATATATTTTAGCTTAGTATTTAAGACTGAGATACAGCATGACGTACTTGAATGTAAGAATGGTTAATGTTTTGACACGTGGAAAAATTCTCAGGCTCTATGATAAAGAATTATTCATGTCCAAAGGCTGCACGATGTTGGCATGATGTAAACCAATGAGCCGGCCGAAGAATATTATTCATATTAAAAAATACTTACATGTACTTTGTTGTAATTGTGAACGATTTGTTAATTGTTATATTTATCTCCAAATGTAATTAATAAGAAAAAAAGAATACGCTTGAAGTTATTCTTAGTGGAAAAATGAAAAGCTTCTCCGTAAGAATTCATTCTCCTTTCCTCATGTGAACAATTCATATGAGGAAACAAAGGCTGGGCATGTTTTTGCTATTGAAATTCGAAATCTGCAAGAGTAAATAATAAAGTTGCAACTCGAAAAGCAACTACTCTTGCAAACTCGGAAAGTATGAAACTTTTCATGCAATGGTACTGGTGGTGGTCCGGAATTTTCTGTCGTTTTCTTCGGATTGTGAGCTGGAAAACGTTTTCAAACTCTTTTTATTTTAAAGTTTTAGAATTTATGAATTTTTTTAATTTCAAGAATTTAAGTATTGCCGCACGCATTTTTTTTTACTATTACTCTTGTCGTTTTTAAAAGTGATCTTACGAATGTCAGCAGAGATCAGAATTTTTTTTCAGAAAATGTAAACAAATAAATAATGATATAGAATAATGAAAATGGAGAACACACAAGGAATTATTTGATGGGTGGTTATTCCCATATAAGTTGGCGTCAGTGGTGGTTACAATATTCATAACAAAAAAATTCCCTTACTTTTCCCTGAGTTCCTTGATATTTTTTTACAAGTTTTTCTGACTTCATTATGATAGTTTTCCTAGACATTATCTGATTACTGCAGGGTTGCCAACCTTTTTTTATGAACTTGTGGAGCAAAGACAAAAAATACGCGGAGTTTTGCGGAACATCAAGATTTTTAATATTTTTAACGTGAAAATGACTTAGAAATCCTCGTTTATTAGAGTTTCATTAAAGCGTTTTGAATACATAATCCAAAATAATGGAAACTTAAGAACGAAAAGCCAGCCAGAAATGAAAACGAAACCAGAAAAAGGAACTTAGGCATCGCGATGCCGCGAATTCGTAGCTATAAGGACATCGCGACGGCCCCAGACGGTGACATACAAATGAAGTCCTTGCCAGGGGGGCTTGGACAATATCTACGCATGATTAAGTGAACTAGCTGATAGAGGTAGAGTCTGTTCCGCAAGTCTGCAAAGAAATAACATTCAGATTCACAAGAGTCAAAGCTTGTCTGCTTATAACTTCACTATCTTCTTTGAAAATTGACAAATTCGAGAGTTTCAAGTCAATAACAGAAAGAAATAATGAAATTTACGGATTTTCCGGCAGTCTCCCTGAAATCAGAAATCCTGGTATTGGTAAAATCCAGTAGACTTGGCTATTACGTATAAAGTCAAAAAATACATATATTTTTTACTACACAATCATAAGACTAAAAAGTAAGTTCTTTTTGCTATTTAATTAAATGTGTTAGTTAAATATGTAAGCAGACAAAATAAAACTTTAAAATAACAAGTTGGATTCAATATTGTTCCAAATTAATTTTTTTATAAGAGCAAATTTTAAAACTGATTTTTTAATGGAAATAAAAACTTCCTATTTCATTGGAAAAAATGTTTTTTCAATGAATGCATTTCCCGCAGCATTTTATATAATATGCGGAGTTGCGGATTTTCCTTGAATTTGCGGAGAACCTCTGAAGTTTTGGAGTAGTTGGCAACCCTGTTACGGGACAGTTGACAACCCTGTTACGGACCCTGTTTCACAGGATATAAGAATCCCTTTCTTGACTTTTTGTAAAATATTCCGATCTTTTTTTTTTTTTTTTTGTAAAATTTTTAACAGCGATATTCTTATTTACAAACTTACGAAAACTAAGCGCTTAAGTGTCCTTGTATTAACAGGAGCAAAACATTTTGATTAAAATTTTTTGCCCCCGTCAAAAAATAAATAAATGGCCGCAAAATTGAAATTTATATTTCAGTCGCAAATAAATTAAAGGTATTTTGACAAAAAAATAATGGCAATTTTTTTTAAAGTAAACGAAGAACTGCGGGAAGAAATCAATGAACTAAGGAAGAAACCAAGAAATGCAGAAACTTCCCATTTGTTAAGTGATAATTGAATGTATATGGCCTACTGAAAATTGTTGAAACTTTTTTGTGCTGATATTTCTCCATTTTTTGGAGAATTCGCTGTTTTCGGATAATAACGAGTTGATATAAACAACAATAAAACAATACGTAAACTGAAAATATAACAAATAAAAAGTAATCTAAAGTAAGAAAGAATAAACAGAAGCAATGGGTTTGCGGAGAAACCGATGAAAAAGTAAATTGTGGTACAAATAATTTGAACTGTCTGGCATGGGTGAAGGATTTAATACATGATGGTCTTGGGGAAAAGAAAAAAATTCTGTAACGGGTTTAATAAATCTAAAAAATTATTTTTAATAAAGTAGATTATGTCTTTTTAATTATTTTTATCTCCTTTTCTTCTTAAGTCCAATCAAGTTTATAGGCGATATCATTTAAGGACCCTGGTTTTCTTAGTCATAATCGATGTTAAGTTTTCGAGATGCTATTTATGTGGAAAAACAAACAAATATTTTGAAACTGTAGAATCCGTTAGAAAAATTTAAAAAACAATTATTTTTAATCATTTAATAAATCCTAAATGTAATTAAACACATTTTCTTATAAGTTATCACTTCAGCAACATATTTTACGACTAAAGAAAAAAAATCTGAAAAAAATTCCATTTATTTTGTTGTTAGCATCGAATACTTCGATTTGGTACGACAATGGAAAATTTGATCTTCTAGATCTTTTTATGGAAAAGGAAAGGATTTTTATATTACTATGGAAAATAAACAAAATGAATTACAAATAAAAATATGAGACGCAATAAAAACAATATCAATTGTATAATGAATATTCAAAACTGTTTTTATCATGTTTATTATTTCAAGCACTTGAAAATACTATTTCATCAGCTACATAGCCATACCGTTTAAACGTAGCAAAGATTCAAAACAGCATATTTAAACATTCATAGTGATAACCTAAACGAGCACCTCCTAACCAAAGTGCAATTTTTTTAATCCCAAACGCTCTGTACAATATTTCTCAACCGTTATAAAATCTCGGAATCCTTATTTAAAAACATTGACTCCATATAAGAAAATTTTTCTTACCTTAAACACGTTTTGAGTAACCAAACTGGTCGAACATTTTCCTCTCAGTCGCACAGCAAACGATCTTAAAAACTCGACTATCAACCGAAACCACGATGAAATTCTATAATGCATCGTTATCGATAATTCCGAACAACGTGAAATCACTCACGGAGAAGCACGCTCAGTTATCCAGCTAAAGAAACAAAAAAACAACGGATCCAGGGTGTGTTTGTCACTTCAGAACAAGATCATTCCATAACGGCGAAGTTTGTTTCTCTGCAGCCACGTGCTCGTGTGCAGTGAAGGGAAAGGAATCGCAGATCACTAACGCCCTCTAGGGTGCGAATTTAAGTAGTTCTGTCACGAAAGTTTTGGTCTTAAATATTGCGCTTTTTTAAATCGTTCTGCCTAATAAAAATTGTCAACTTGTTTAAACATTTGTCATTGTATGCTTGTTCTGTTAAAGTTAAATATTTCTGGAGTTGTTTAATCAAAACAACAGCAAATTTTTATAGCACATAATCCTATCTATGTTTTTAATTTTGAATTACTCACTTCCACTGCTGCAGGCAAAGCGCAAAGGTCCTTGAAACGATAGTTCCCGTTTTAAATCGGAGAATCATCTGCCTCATTTAAAAACTTAACCTTTATTTTTTAACAATCAATAAAGTCGTGAGTAATTGCTTATTTTCATTGTGTTATACAATCTAGAAAAAATTAGATTTTTATGGAGTGTTCTTTGTACGTAGAAAAAGGAGGACAATTGCCAAAATCAAAATCGTTCCTGCAAAGTAATTAATCAAAAATAGAATTACATACATACGTACATATGTGTGTGTGTGTGTGTGTTATCTGAAGATATATGTTCAGTTTTTATATTATTTTTTACACTGATATTTTGTATTTTTGTGGTATTAAATGGTATATCCTATTAGTAGAAATAGGAAAAGTTATAAAATGGTGAATTTTTTATTTTTTTTTATAATTAGTTATATCGAATCACTCCATCGAAATCGCCATACAATATAAGATTTAAAAACTGAAATATAGACAGACGATAAAAAATACCTTAATAAAAAATGCCAAAAATTAGAACAAATGATAAACAAAGATTAATAAGAATGTGACAAGACTTGCTATTTTAAACATACTTGTAGGTTGAAACTTATACTTTGCTGTTATGCTTGCTGATGGTGAAATCCTTTTGAAACAATTAAAATTATCGATTAGTGTGCCATATCTGAAAGAGATCGGACAAAAACCGTAACAGAAGTCCCACGACAAATACACAAAATCAAACAGAATTTCAACATTATACATTCATATTATTTCAACATTATTGCTTTGTACATATAAAGATTTTTTCATGTTTCTACTTGATGCGCTTAAACTTTACTTACTTTTAATTATTTCTACTACTCTATTTTACTTTTGATTAACAAATACAGTAGAACCTCCCAATAAGGGACAGCAGTGGAACCAGACAATTTGTCCCTTAAATAGAGAGGCACCTTTTTTAGAGGGACAGTAATATACTGCTTGAAATTTGATTATTTTCATGCATTTACAAATGAAATTTAAATGCTACTGAATGTGCTAGTGTAAAGCCATGAAAATAGTTAATTCAATTAAAATTTAAGAATCTAAATTTATGAAAGAATAACAAATTTATATTTATAAATATAATTTCATTATTAATATTATTAACAAAAACGGAGATATAATATACAATGAAGTTAATATTTAAACCTCAAACACCATGTTACACAAAATTAAAAGTTTAGAAATATATACATTGCTCATACCTGTTGTTTTTCATATAAAATAATCGGTCATAAAAGTCTGTTTAGTGTATTTTGATTGATACACATTCTTTTCCAAGTGAACATTTAGTTTACTGGTTAAATCTAACCTTTCACTGTCCTCTATACTTAAAAATAATTTTTCGAGTTGTTTGCTATATTTCAATGCATCTCTCAAGTTATTTATATCGGAGATATCCTGTTTTTCTGCTTCTTCCTCATCATTTTCTGGTATAACATCATTTATTTCCTCTGAGCTGTTGGTTACAAAATCATCAATTTCCATAGTTGCGTTATCTGTGCATAACTGTTCATCAACTGCTAAAAATTGAATACCCTCTACAATGCAGGGTCAGTCAGAAAGAACAGATGTTTTTAAAGCAGCTATAAATCACCACCTGTTGAAGTGAGAGATGTGGCGCAGGTGTCATTAGATTATTAAAACATTAACACTTTTACAAATGTATGCAGATAGATAGAAAAAAAGATGTTTATTTTTTTAGTGAGAGTTGTTTCTGTCCTTTTTATCATATTCAGAAGGAAAATATAGTGTGAAACTCAAAAGATTATTAGCAAAGATAAAATTTTCATTTTTATGTACTGCTGTACCTTTTTTTCATTTTTGAAACTTTTCTTTAGTGTCCCTTATTAAGAGGTAAATGCATTATGGTCCATATCCAAAAGGACCGAGACCAACAGAATTGTCCCTTAAATAAAGGTCCTTTATTTAGAGGTGTCCCTTAAAGGAGGTTTTACTGTATTAGCCATATTATTAATATTTTGATAATTCTTAAACAGTTTGCATTTTCATTAAATATTTTCGCTATCGATGCAACAGCTTTCTAAAAACGTCAATTGAACTTAAATAATAAACATTTGTTTTCTTTCTGCGTTTTAAAGATAATAAATTTCTGTAAAATACAAATATTTCTTTTTTTGTTCAGTATATTGAGGTATTTTTTGTTTTAATTTTATGTAGCTTTTTAAGAGGCAAATAAATATGCAGTAGCAAAAATACTCAAGATTTATGTAAAAAGCTAAGTTTGGTAAAAGCTAGTTTGGATATACTTTATTGTTTCAGATTATTTTTCTTTTTGGTGTTGACTTTGTTTGATCCACCAACCAACTTTTTATTACTCCCTCTGGTCTGTTTATTAGGCTGTTGGAACTGCTTAGGTTTTGCCAATTTTGACTCTTGTCGTCTTTGGCTCCTTCCACTGATGACGATACCCCAAGTGGTATCGAAACAGCTGTCTGCGCATTTTTTGCTCACATTTGTGCTTTGTTACGTTGGTTTTTCAGATTTGGACTCAAGATTTATATTTTAATCATGATATGGATAAAGTATAGAAATAGTGTGGAACATTTAAAGAAGCATGAATGATGAAAGTGGAGAATGGAGAAAGTCGAGCATGTTGATCAGGTGGTCAGAATACTGATCAAATGAGATCGTCAACTTGATCACTATTCAGTTTTCAAATGCTAAACCTGTAATCGACGGCAAAATGATTTTTTTTAAATAAATACATAACTGGGTTGATTTGGTCTTGTTTCATTTTTATGTGGTAAACTGTTTAAATCTACAATGCTTAGGTCAAGCACATTTTAGAATTTTGTGGGAATTGTTGAGAATATTTTAGAATTTTAGGGTCTTTAAGTAATAACTAAGACGCGGATTTTGATGATAATTGAATTTTTTATGCTTTTGTGGTATTATTTAGCATTCTGTGAGATTTTACAGCAATATTTTGCATTTTTACCGAGTTTCCGGTTTTAGGGAATTTTTTTTTCAGTTTACAACTTCATTAATTTATATTTTTCA
>Ga0068630_1000167_pt1 | contig 18347 bp, 23 predicted proteins | sample InSIn4gowninarea_FD_77433 | JGI IMG/M metagenome (GOLD analysis project Ga0068630, IMG submission 77433) | Clean room microbial communities from NASA Spacecraft Assembly Facility at Jet Propulsion Laboratory, Pasadena, California, USA -... ... | reverse complement strand
TGATCTTATATCTTCAATGGAGCTCTCTGGTCGCACAGTCTTCGTGCGTTGAATTGATCTTGAGAAACTCTTACTCACCAACGGTACCTCTGCCATCAAAGTGCTAATATTTTCAAAATCATACTATTACCCTCCGAGGCATGTCCTATTGGAGACCAGAAAATCAAAGAAACCACCTCTACTACAGCGAACTGCAAACATCAAAATGAAGAGAGCCATCACCGCTCTTGCGCGAAGAACGAAGCCTGACTTGAGACGGCCTCTCTTGACTTTCTCACAAAGACTCAGACGATCCATGTTGAGTTGGCTGATCATCAGACCGTACAGCCAGAATGCTGTTATGATGAAACTGACCGAGCCTGGGATTGTCCGATGAACGTCTGAGTTCCGGGCCTCGGATGATTTTTCCCCGGGGTCATGGTCCAGATCACCACACAGACCCTTAAGCGAGAAGTGGTCAGCCTTGCGGTATTTATCCAATACAGTCCGTCACACCACCATTTTGTCGCACCACTTTTTGATGATGCTATTCACCCACGCTGTACTATAGTACTGCAAACACGTGGTCTGATGCAGGGACTCGGTTCTCGGCAGGAAGCCATTGGCCCGCGCAAACGTTTGATGATCTGCAGAATGTACATTGTACAGTCAGGTCTAACCATGCTAGCCTCGCAAGCAATACGCAAGCCCCACGTCCAATGTCGCTTACTGCTCAAAACCTCTGTCCACTGAAAGGAAGTTGACGGAAATCATACGATGTACCTGGCTTCTCTTTATACGCTTATACAGAAATTATGCGAGGAGAGCGGAAGATTATGTGAATGTCACGGCCAAAAGAGAATGCTTCATATCTGCCACGAAACCCTCCGAACCACCCTCTACATTTTAAACCACCTACTGTGATCCTGAATTTGTACAGAAAATCCACAGTGATGGACGCTGCTCAACGTACCACTCCCAGACCAATATCAAGCAAGGTGTCGTCACATCCTCATCTGATGAATTCTTCTTCCTCTGCTATGCTCGGCACAGAAGCACACTATTTCGCGTACAAACTAGGCTATATTTCACGATTCAAAATTGAGAGGGAAGCCAAAAAGGCCGAGCCTCGACTTCACAAACTTGTCGGCCACTGCTCGCTATTTGACCAGGCGGGGAGATACATCCTCGACCACAACAGCCAGGAGGACATCGTGGATGCCGAGTCTATGGGAGAATTGTCGCTTGACGACAGCGACGAAGAGTTCGAAAGTGAATTCGAGCACCTCGAGAGCACGGATATTGCAGCTCTGTCAAGGAAACACTCAGACAAGCTGGGTGGTGTTGTCGTTGTCCAAGCAACAGAGATCCCAAACACGTATCTTGATGACGACCTCGATAGCGACTCTACAGAAACCGACGATGACGACGACGGTTGGAGCCACTCAACCTGCGAAGACGACGATGGCGATGCATATTCTGACTGTAAGATAATGCAAATCCATCATACGACAAAGTCGAAATACCTTCACCGAGATGATGATTTCCTCCTGTGGTCGCAACAGCCGCAAGTGTTGAGCCAGAATGAAGCTGATGGTCTGCTCATCAAAACTTTTGCCTGATTACGTTCACGGAATTGTGTGCACAACTTGAGCGTCCAAGCCTGTTACTTCATACTGTCTATATGATACCCACTTAGTCGATCGTTGCATATCAATAGCACATTGTTTATATCTTGTGCTGATAGCAATTATGATGGGCAACCTATTTTCCTCACTCAAAGTTGTGTTGTTTAGCCAGAGAACCCAGTTCTGCAGTCAGGTTAGAAGAATGCTTTATGCTGCGTTGCGTGAGCTAACCGTGGTTACTGTGGAGACTTCCATCGTGGTATGAAGTGGTACAGCATCGTCTTTGCTGGAAAGTGTAAGAAGCTGAGCAACTCAGGATTACAAAGTACAGAAAATTCTCGAGTTGGAGTCGAAGGTTGGTATTTCATCACATCACGAGTGTGTGGTTGAGAGTGCTCGTCTGCAAGGCTGGGGTGGAAAGGGGTAAAAAGGGTCCTGCGGGGAATAGTCCCGAGAGCGAAAACTCAGCGCATCACAAGCATCCGCAACATTTCCCTCACAGACTTCCGGTACTTGAACTGCCCATTGTCACCCCTGAAACTACTTGCCGTCGATTGCGTTATGGCTGGTGAGTTCTGTTATATGGTTCGTGATTTGGAAGGTAGCTCGTTGCAGGCCTGTTCAATTGAGAGAGCCCCAGGCGTGTTCATTGCAACCTGCCAGAGCGACTGCCAACTGGAAGACATAGATGGATGCCTGAAGCAGGCAACGTAGACACACCGCAAGATAGTTGTCTCGAGTGAGCCGATCTGCATGATCCTGTATGCATGTTCGGACGGCAGTCATAAGCATACGCCAGTGCGCTTTGTGTATTCTTTCTCATGACTGTACTTGCAAGCTTGCATACTGTTTTCTGGAATCTCATAGTCACGCTCGTATTTAGATGCAAGGGATAACAGAGATCGCATAGTCGACGTCGTATCCAGAGCAAGTGATATAAGCGGCTCGAAACATGAAAAGGCATTCAGCAGCCACGCGTCAGCATTAAACACCTCCTCTTACATGAACAATGCCCGGTTTGCAGGCAATGTATGTTTTATATATTGTTCCAGCTCTTCTACTGGCGCTCATACACAGCTCGTCAGTGCATCACCACTTACGCTTGAACGTGGTCATGGATAGAACTTGTCATGGTTGCAGCAGGCACAAGGATGCCGTGGCTCATCACGCTTCTTAAAACAAAGGAAGGCTTCTCCAGCTCATAGTGTGCTCGAGCTCAAGCAGCCGGAGACAGAACGCTACAAGAGCTGAAGTCACACATGTTGCCCTAAGGAAGTCATGAGCATACGTCGAAAAGAAAGAACAATGTTAGTACCTGGTGCTTGTTGCTCACAAATGAATGATCATGAATGCAAACATGGCTTTGACGAGCCTCCAGTCGGTTAAAAAGTACGACTTTTGGAGCCTGCCGTCAAATTACTTGTCGATGAATGCATTGCAAGTTCCCGTGCCGTCAGAGTTCCAAACGCTTGTCAGACTGCTCCATGCAACCACAAAAAGGACGTCAAATATGGCTGTGATGGTGAAGAAGATAAGCCCTTCGCAGATGATGGGCAGAAGGGTGACGCCTGCCCAAATGGTGCGGACGCATGCTATGATTAGCGCCGCGGTGACTTTGGACGGCACCCCTTGCTCCTCGCTTGAGAGGCCGCTGTTGAACGCTGCGGCAAAGCCGATCATGGGTAGGGGAAAACGGTCTGGCAGATACGCAGACCCAGGAGGAAGATCCTCAGGAAGACCTCATCGATAGACTGTGGAAGCTCGAGATCTCTCGCCTGATGTCGAGTTTCATAATAGTAGGGTTGGGTGATTAATTCTTGCTCGTCAATTGACTGTGGTCAAGTTGATGCTTGGGCGTTTACCTGCTACCGATGTCGGATCCATGCTCTATTCAGGGTATGACTTGGTCAGATATAGTTCACCATCTACAGATTCTTTCTTCATGACCTCGTGCACCTCTGGAGGCATTTTCAAGTTGGCCTCAAGCATCAGTAATCTTCGTGGTGGTTGATAGCAAAGCAATCCGCGTGACCCTGAGGGCGGAATAATGGCGTGACAATCCCTGAGTGCACGGCTTGCGGCGACAACAAGCTCTGGCCAGATCCGTCCACACAAGTCCAGCAAGGACTTTGTCGGTCCCAAGCGAGATAACGCCTCCATAATCTCACCCTACGTGCAGTACGTCCTTGCCGTCATCCTCTCGTCCGTAATGACCATGCTTTCGGGCTGTGGTTGCGAATGCCGCTACCACCAAGATTCAAAGGGTCAGTAGGTTTTAAACAGGGTTTTTCATCGCCTGTGCTCCGACGATTAGGCGGCTCTTTGCCCAGCCTGGGGACCAAGGCTTGATCGACAGCCCAACGGAGTCAGATTCGAAGTCTGTTGCGCAATCACACATTAATGTCAAATAACAAGGACCACATAGTGGGTGCTATGGTTGAGGTATCTCTGCTAGAGTTACGCAATCGCTGTTGGCACTCCGAAGTGCCAAAGGCTCGGGCTTTGCACAAGAAGCATACTCTGGTCTGCATAAAACAGCTCGGTATTGAATTATTATGCTTTTTGGAAATTGAGATACAGTATGAAATGTTATTCCATAGGCACGAAAAACCTACATTGGAAGCACGTTACAGTGCCGCTTGGACATACGCCGACGGTCCCGATAGCGTGGTCGCTGGAAAGAGGAAGTGTCCTTATCTGGAAATTCAATGCTGCGGGCGCCATTGGTGGCCTCTAGAGGGTTCGAGCAAGGGTCGTTAGCGATGGTTATGCGGCACTGCAATACCGCTCGGGTTCCAGCCTCGGTCTCACAAGCCACGCTAAGAGGGCTCCCAAGCAAATACGGAGACCTACCCGTTACCTGTAAAGAATGCCTGCACACTAACATAGGCACATGCACAAGCTTAAAGTACGCAGCGGTAACTCCCGATTTATGCTTGGAGCTCATAGTGGCCTGATAACTCACATCTTCGATCTGCTTTGCTGCAACTAGGGTCGTTGTAAGCGAACCGTCTTGGTCCCCATTATTTTATTGACAGCTTCTAAGTTACTATCTACTATCCACAGCATGATAAAATAAGGAGGTCCTCCTTCCACCGTGGAGTGATGCGTTGGTTCTCCCAGAGTCTTCCCAAACATCAAATCATCACTTTGATTAACCGAACTTACGACTATCGAACCATCAGAGGCAGCAATGCCTTACTCACATCTGTTCAACCAGTATCAAGACCAGTCATACTACAACCAAGTGCGTATCGAGTGTGTCGGAAGACGTGGTGCCAGTCCCGCTGACCAAACGTAGCAGCAACCTTGGAATGAGGTGGACTTCACTACCTCTCTTCAACCTTCCAACGACAACTTCAAGTCGACAGAAGATACAGCATTCTACGACATCAACAACCTACCAACGGACAACCAAAATGCTCCATCACCAAATTATTCACAGTTCTTGAACTTCGAATCTTCCGATGTGGGCTCATATTCTGTCCCGAGTGAAAATGGACCCTCCGAGTCCTATACCACGACCTCACCCACTTCCTTTAATGCTTCACTCCCAGCAGCAAATTACGCCGTCAAACTGGAACCCGATTTGATGCAAAACGATGCTTTCCCCTGCCGACTTAGCAATGGACAGGCGAGTTGCAGCCCTCAACAATGCGGCCAAGAACCGGCCTGCCTACAACTAGCCAGTCTTGCTGAAATTGAGGAGTGCAATACTGCACCATTTCCCACCACGAATGCAAACGAATTCGACTTTTCTGCTCCTGTCAGAAAATCCTCCCGCTCAATTTCAGGCGAGCCAGCCCCAAAATCGAAGGGGCAACAGGAGAAAACCACCCGCAACAAACGAGGCCTCAAGAGCTCTTCCAGCGATGAAGATTCTGCTCAACTACGGGCCAAACAAGCACATTCGGTCGTTGAGAGACGGTATCGTGACAACCTGAACGGCAAGATCATGCAATTACACGGCGCTCTTGTTGCCACGGAAGCGAATTCGCGGCTGACGGGTATGCTTACCCAAGACTTTTACACTTCACGAGATCACCGGGGCAAGGTGAGGAAGTCTGATGTTATGACGGATGCAATGAATTATATCCATCAGTCAGAGGTTGAATTTCGACATATGACTGATGAGATTGGCCGTCTTAACGAAAGAGTCAGGACTTTGGAAGGACTTGTCAAATGCGAAGACTGCACCTTGCTCAAACAGATGGTACGACTACAGCTACAGCAACAGCAGCAGCCTCTGCTGCAGCAACACATGCATCACTGAGCCATCAGGTGTACGATTTTCCAACATTATGTGAAGACATGTTTAAGGGGGTAGAGACTTCGAAATGATAGGTTCGTGTTCTACGCACGACGACTTTGGGGAATTAGGTTTTCATTTGTGCCAAAAGTGTTTGGCAGAGGATTTCTGCCAGGAGTTTACGGACTTTTATTTCGGATGCGAGACCTCTGTGAAAGCATTGAGAATGTGTCTCGCACCGGTGGGCACAGAGGAAGAAGAACAGGATGTTCATACTCGGAGTGGTTTGGCTCTGATTAAAGACTATACACGGACAGTGTGCTGAAAGATGCTACTTTTGACGACCGATATGACTTGCTTGACTCGCACTTTCGGTGCTTGAGTCCATCCCGGCACTTGCCATGGATAGTTGCTACATGCGCCGCAGAAGCAGCGCTTAGTACCTTGTAACGATATACGACGAACCTTTATGACTTGTATTCTTCTGTCATTTTGTTTCACTGCCAGTACAGGTGTTGAGCTGCCTCGAATAACTGGTAATCCCGTACCACAACTGGAGTACGATTTGCCCTTCAACAACTAAACATGGATGGACAACCTGATCCAGGAGGAGGAACTCCTTCTCGATCCCACCAAGGCAGAAGCTTTGGACTTTGTCATGGCGCAGCTGATGACATGAAAGCCGTACGAATTGGTCGTGTCTGCTCGACCATAAATGACTCCAGATCGAGAACTTACATGCAACCCAAACCATAAGCTTCTGCACCACCGAGCTATTGCCACCATCCAGCTGGCAGTCTATGACAACGAGTCCAAGTGGCATTCTCTTGCGTGGACTACTTAATAAACTACAAGCAGAGCATCTGCAGTCATTGAGAAGACAGTGCGGGAAAATTCAGTTCTTTGGTGCAGACATGGCTGCTAACATCAATTGTGAAGCTCTAAGACGCTTGAGGAAACGTCTTTTTCCAGACGTCCGCAAGCAGATCAATTGTTGGCACTCAACATAAATTCAAATCCAGCACCATCACTTGTTCCACCCACACAAGTACTTGTGAAAGTTCCAGTCGGGCACGTAGCCTGCGCTGCCCTCACACAACCCTCCCACCGACCTTTACTCACGTCAATGGTGGCCCCTGCGTCCGCATTTAGAGCAGTGAGGGTGAATTTGGATGTCCCTGAAGCACCGACTGTCGTTGCAGGATCACCTCCACAAAATTCGATCGCCCCTGCAATGCCACCGCAGATTGATAAGATAGCGACGTTCGTGTCGTGGGAGACGAGGGCCACGCTGGGGTCATCGCAAGTCGTGCCGGTGACAGCTTGCGGATTCACCGAGGTGTTCGCTGGAGAGCGGGCCTTTACTGGCGTACTGCGATCACGTAAGGTATTGGTAGTGAACACGGGAGAAGAGAGCGTTGCTGTGGTGAAGAGGAAGAGTGTGAGAGAGAGAACACTGGTCGAGATATGCATGCTGAAGAGAGTGTCCGTCGACTGCAATCAAGGAAGGGGCTGGTTTATGACGAATGTAAGACAAATGTAAGGCTCGCAATATATGGTGAGGAACCACGCTCAGGACACAAAGACGCCAGAGGACTATTTGTACTTGACGAAAACTGACGATGAAGCTCACATCTCGTTTGTAAGGTGGCTGCCCTGAACTGACACATCGATCCTGAAATACTGGGATTTCTAACCCCTGATTTGTGAGCCATTCCGGAGAAGGACTTGCAATGCTAGGAAAATACCTTTGCGCTGAAATAATCATATCTCGGCTCCGTCACGCGGTTTGAGATAAGTACGACCACGAGCTTTGTGATATGCGAGCGTGTCTCAAGTTGCCAGGTGAGGCGTTATATGTTTGAGGACTTTGTAGGAGTCCGGGAAATGCCTCGAGGCGCCAGAATGGAAGAACCTCGGACGCAGAAATATCACGTGAAACATCCCTGCACAGAACGCAGACTCGCACAAGACCCAGTCTATCGACCAAAGGAGCGTTGTCTTTATCAGCTGGAGACATCAAGCAGACCTCAACCAGAGTTGTGGTGGTATTCTCAGAGATGTCAAGTTCGCCCCTTCGTCCCGAGATAGTATGGATCGATGATAAGGAGCACTTCTGCCGTCTGGAGGAGCTCCAGGCCCTCACTAGATCCTAACGCTGGGATCTGTAAACTTTCCAGAGATGGTTCTCGTATCACAATTTCCGTCCTTGAAAGCAACCCTAGGCATGCATGCATGCAGATCATAACGCAAAATACCACCCCAACCCGTGCCCGTGGCCGTTCATGCCACGTATCGTACAAGAAGAAAACCCACTCATCGGAGCCGTCCCACCTCCGATAGTGCACAACAACATGCAGGGCGGCTTTGAGTTGTGGAGTGTGGGCTCGATAGCAGGAAGGTTTTTGATCTTGCGTCGAAAATGACCATTGACCAATTGGACCTGGGAAGCACAACTTCCGGATCAAGCGGGATGTCAGATCTCAACGGGCTCGCACATGCAGGGAAAGGGCGAAGACATCATCCTGGCTGGTCGGCTTACCTCGGGGGCCCGCACAGTGAGCAGCCGCACGCACGTGTCACCGTAGAGCAGCGGAGCCGGCATCTTCTCAGTGTGCCTCGGGGGCTACTGGTCCATCAGGGCCTGCCAAAGGGATGATCGTTGGTCGAGACGGGCAGAGGAACCGAGCTCGTGACGCGGTAGGCCATCGGACGCTGGTCAGGCGGCCATGGTGAATCCTCCTCGCCTTGCTTCGGGGGTCCGCCAGGGGGATTTACCGTTGGCTAGCGGCGACAGCTTGTTCAGGCTCGTCACACGATATGTCGGTCGACAGGACCGGTTCAAGAACCAAGGAGTGAACGGCGAACAACAGACTGGGACTGGTCAGATCTGTCGGCAGCTACAACCATTCTTCATGATGACGCAGCCGTCGCGACTCGGCACCAGACTGGTCCATGACTGAGCCGGTGAGAAGAACCTAGAATGTTTGAAGGTGCCTCGGCGCGGAATGGTAGCTTGTGCTTCGTTGACATGCGATAGGGTCTGTAGCATTCGGGGTCTTCCCCGAGCGAATAGTGACAGGGAGCTTGCAAACATAGTATTCGGCGCCGAACGGCATGGAAGTCGTGACTTACTGGCAGTAGCACCTAACCTTCGCCATTCTATCCGGCATGTATGATGTGTGAGGTGTAATGTGCCGATGAGGCTGAAGCTCGCAAGGCTCCTGATAAACTGAGGTCTTTATGCTGGACGTTGGAATTGCGAGCGCATGTGCCGTTGGACCCCTAAATGCACCCCAAAGAATCCCTGGTAGGCAGGATAGCCGATAATGTTCCGGGTGGTGGGATGGTGGATGGGCCATGCGGCTTAAAGGCGCGCTTAGGTAAGGACAAAGCTGTGGGTAAAGGTTATTAGGCGGCGTTTGGGCGTGGGCGGCTAACGTTATGGATAAGCGGCACTTGGGGCACATGCTGCAGTGGGGTTATTCTTCCGCTCGCTTATCTTAGGGGGACCGAAGTTCTACAGTAAACCCCTAGAATTGCCGGACCGTTCTAGGTGTCGATTGGGCACGGTGGTGTGACGCGCTCTTCGGTGTAAGGTGACTTTGTTTCACAGACCACAACCACCCAAGCTTACGCGATACACTGGAGGTCTACTCACAGTTAGACGGCCACGACGACTGATCGTGACTATGCGTGGTTTTAGTGTTCTTTTAGGTGTAATTGGGGTAACGATCAACCCACTGCCAGACTTTAGGTGATCGCCTGTAACCGGGACGATTCCGTTCTGAGTCTCTGTCGTGTATCTGGTCTGTGGGGTGATCTCCTGAGAACAATACACCTCCTCGTAAGCCTTCTGGGTCGTCTTGTCGTGTGAATCGTGACTCATATGATGGTATGGATGGAAACACCATTGATGAGCGGGGTAGTATAGGTAGGCCTGTGGGATAAGAAGTGCCAGTTTTCGTCCGTTGATCGTTTACGCATTTTCTCTGCAGAACGATTTAAGATACTTACCAAACAACAACCCAACAATATCAACGCACATACACCCAAAAGACAGACACAGCATCTCTCTATACAGCTTCAAAAAGAGTGCAATTTGAAACAAGTCAGCATTCAACCCAAACATTGAAACAAACGAACAAGGACTGCAAATCTCCATATCCGAAAACCAACCACAAAACCATAGTCAGCCATGCCCCCTATGCGAATCCCAGTAGTCCAACTCGGTCAGGGAGTCAGGACATTCGCATCACAGTCCGCCAGAAGGACGCTCGCACACCGCGTGCCAGTTCTCCATCACGAACCGTCACAGCGGATACTGCAGAAAGCCGCTGATGTCGCCTCACACCAGCTTTCCTCACCATCTTTCCCCTTGATGGTCCGCGACGCATCGTCATACGGCGCACTGGGAGCGGTGACAACAATGGCCGCGTTCATGATATACTGCGCGGTAAGCAACTTGTCCTCCTACCCGTCAACGCCGCCCTACCAGCCGGTGCGCTGGATTGAGAGAAGCGATTTTTGAGCAGGCGACACATCTTTTCTTCTCCACCAAACGCAGGCGGATCCAGTGCTCGAACCGGAAGGCTGATGTTTGTTATGCAGGATAAGGATGCGGATATGATGGATCTGCTGACCACACCTGATTCACTTGGTTAGGAGTCTATTCAAGGTGATACTTTGGGTCTTTTCGAGGCGTTTGAAGAAGATCTGGGCGCCTGAGGGCACACATATGACTTGATGAAGATATGAACTAGCGCTGCTCTCGGCTTTCTCCAGCTTCTGTATAGCTAGCCACTTGCAGCATTGGAACACAGCAGGGCCAGCTGTACATGATGGGTGAAGAGCAGGTGCAATAGCATGATTGGCCCACCCATACCTGTGTAGGGAATGCGAAAGACCACGAGTCTGTGCAACAATTTGCCAATACTTTCACTCGCAGACTTAGAAGATCTCACACTCCAGTGCCGCGAAGCGATGTCCCAGGTTCCCGGGCACCTTTCGCCTGAAAAACAGTCGAACGTTACCTATATCTGGAAGAATCCTTCACAGGGAAAATTTTTCCCCAGACTTCGAACACTCGGAGGACTAAGGCATCTTGACCAGTATGGCGGCGACCCATGTAGGAAAGAGTCGAGAACCATACCAAGGACTCGGAAGGCGTAAGCGATTACTTTTTGAAGGCCGGAGAAAACGGGTTCGTTCACGTGATGTCATGTGCGTTGCATTCTTTTACCCCTTTTTTTTTAGGCTTTTCTCGACAACTACCTCTTCCGCATCTTCTTATCTGCGCAGTACTTTCGAAGTGCAACCCCGCAGGCAATGACGGAGCACACATGCAGATTCGGGTTACCATGATCTTGGATTTGGTCCAACATCAGCAACCGCATCGAGTGTTACTCCTCTCCGCCCAGTAATATTGACATCATCCGGATGTGCCCGGGATAGGGATAGCCCGTAAGGCTGATTCTTCTTGAACACTTCCACGTTTTGATTCGACCCCATGCCCATATCTGTCTCCGAAAACCCGGCGTTCATGGATTTGTTTCACGGCCGCGGTGACCAAAAGTGTCCGAGGCGTCACTATCAGGTAAGCGAAATCCGTCTGTAGAGGCTGGCCCTCGGATTCTGATACGGCCGAACGATACTAACCACTTGTCGGTAAGCCAAACACTGCTTCCGAAATGGGTTTCAGTCTTGGATTTGAATGCCATTCCTCGTGTGCCGTGGTCAAGTGATGCTGAGAGGCAAATGTCATTCCGAGGCGGGACAGATGCGCTTAATTGACATCAGCCATGAATACCCGGAAATGGCAAGCGTTAAGTGTTGACTCAGTAAAAGAATCGAGCGATATTTGAACCATAAGGCGTCCTCTCGCTGGCGGCCAAACGCTGTTGTCAGCATCAACCAATCCAACAAGAGAAGAGACATTTCTGAGCAAGTGATCATCTCTTATGAATGCCACACACTCCTCGTGCCTCCGGACCCCCGTCTCAAAGCTTGAAGAGAGCATAAGAAGAGCCTGAACCATACCCAACATCCTACGGGTCCGAGAAGAATCTCGCGTTCAAGATCCTAGAGCCCCAGGCCTCCTCGATGCCGATACTGATTACCTACGCAACTTCTCGAGGCTCGACGAAAGAGGTGTCCGAGCGCATCGCCTCACGACTGCACACTCTTGGCTTCGCTGTCGATTGTCGGCCTGTTGGCCACGTCTTCAGTGTCGAGAACTATAGCGCTGTCATTATAGGCAGTCCTATATATCATCAGAGATGGCTGCTGGACGCCCAGAAGTTTGTCGACGTCGAGGCCGTCGGCCTAAGGATGAAACCTGTCTGGGCTTTCAGTCTTGGTATGGTCGGAAAACCTGGATGGAGAAGAGAGAGAACTATCAAGAAGGAAAAGAGCAGCATTGAAGATGTCCTCATACAAAAAGTGCCCAAGGTCAGAGATCATCGATTGTTTGCAGGAAAGGATGATGGATCATCCGTGTCCACACCGTTGCGGGGTTTGTACCGCTGCCTAGGAGGAAGCTTTGGGGATATGCGAGATTGGACTGCCATCGACAGTTGGACGAACATCATCGCCAAGGAGCTGCATGCTGATGGCATATGAAGACAAGATGCAGGACATCGGATAGTATTATCCGCGATCGTCGATGTGGTGTCACATTACGGCTGGTTCCAATGTGGCGGTGGACTTTTCCTTGACCTCGGCACGTGCCGATTCACGACATGACTTACGAAAGTGCATGAAAGACGATCGATCGTCTTTTGTTGTTGTTCATTGAGCTCTCATATGGCGTACGGTCAGGTGTCAGGTTCCTTGTGAGAGTATCACTCTCGGGTTGTTCAGACTTGTCAAAGCCGTGCCACGTGTATCATATCAAGCCATCCTCTGGTGGAAATCTATGTGTTTTCGAATCAAGCAAAAACTGCAACACGGTTTCACTCGTTCGGAGGACAACTTCTACCTCGTTGGGAGTACGCAGTAGTAGGATTGGTAGAATGTCTTTAAGCCCCGGAAAACAAGTCCGCGGAAGAATAATCCGGTGGACCAGCATCTCAATTTCTGACTGGCGGCTATTTTACTAGGGGCACTTAGGGGCTCTTTAAGCATTCACGTGGCATTGTTGGCATGCTTCTGCTCATGCAGCTGTCAGACAGTGAATACTTCAAATGATACCTAAAACTGGCACGAGCTAGGCCCAAGTAGACGACATTCCTTGTCAGATCATATAGTCAGACCAAATACTGTCCACGTCCTCCCCTTCCAAAATCGGCCTCTATCAAGACGATACTTTCCTTGCCTTTCGATTATTTTGACTATCTGCATCGCTAAAGGACATGGTGGCTCCTAAGACCGGACATAGAATGTCGAGTCAGTCTTTGTCGACATAGCATGCTGACCACAGATCCAGCGGCTGCCACGATGACCGGCATTCGACTAATCATCTTCGACATCGATGAGCCGTCTACGATCGTGCAAGCGTGAAGCAATTATTGGCAATGCGACTGCCATCTCTCATCACTTTCGTGACCTCGCTACGAAATTGGCGCCTCAGCTTTGATGCTCCACATGCATGAAAAGATTTCGAGACTGCCAATCACAATGCCTTCGGCACTCACTACCGGCATCGTCTGTACCCCCATGCTTACAACATCTCCTCCATGCGCACTCGAGGTCCTTCTACACTTACTCGTGACAGGGGTCTGAGCAAGTCGGCCATTGATTGTGCGTTGCAGAAAAGCTAGTTCAAGCTCGAAGTCACCCATCCTCCCGGAACTTGCCATCAACGACCCAGCACGGTTTACTGCAGTGTACGAATCAGCCTCCGAGCACCCCAGCAATCATCAACATCGAGAGGAGACGTAAGCCACTAAAACCTCTAATGCCAGCTTCTTCGGCCTCCTACCGAAGTACTTTGTCCCAAGTGGGCATTTCCTGAATTGAGGCTCATTGGACACGCAATGGCTATAGGCGGATCACGAGTCTCATTGAGAGTTTCACCTTCACATGGCCAGCAATGATGTCGCCCTAATTTGTGCGCAATTGTACTTGCTCAAATGTTCATCAATCACGATAGACCTCATGAACACCGATTTATGCAAGATGTTGTTCCGGCCTATGGTATTGCGTATATACTACTGAGTTCGGAACTGTCCCGCCGACTATGCTGCAAAGGAAATATCCTCGTCTCCACGTACGGATCACACATCCAGAACCAGATATATACCCACGCGATGGTCGCTTTCCATGTACCTCAGACTCTCCAGCTTCCACCTCGTCTTTGGCGTCTTCCAAGACTGGAAGGCCAAAGCACGACAATCTCCGACAATCGTTCACGCAGTCCAGGGCGTTTTGTGTTGACACTCGGATATCCAGCTGTTAAGCTCCTACATTGCTATCGACAATCACAAGCCTGGAAATTTGCTCGCCATGCAACCCGTACAGCCTCATCCACGAGCTCGACCAAGAGTCTCTCGCGCTTGCGAAAGGTGTCGCATCAAGAAGGCCAAGGTAAGCTGGTGGCCATCATTTCACCCCACGCCTCGCCAGCAACAGAAGGCCACTGCTCATTTCAGTATCTTTTGGCAAGGCCAACGGACTGCTGCGGTGGGGATCGGATCGACCCAATCCGGTGGCAAGCCAGCATGGCCCCTTGTCGAGGTTTGCCTGCATTGCGCTGGCTATGGGCCCGGCGTTGGAGCGTCGACATGATCATCAGATTTTAAACTGCGACGAAGAGTGCTGACCATGTATCTTGTATCGATAGTGTGATGGTGAAAGACCGTGCAGGAGATGTAACCTCGACGCCGCCCTGTGCTCCTATAGAGCTCAAAGGAAACCTCTTTCTACTAGTGCTACTCAAAGGTAAGCAGGACCCAATCTAGAGTTGTCGACTCCGCATGTTATATTCGCACTTTAGCTAACCTTGTGCAAGATACTTAAACCTGCTTGTCCAACAGCATTCGGCGTTGACGGCGGGTGTTCTCGCACTATACTCACATCTGCTCAACGGAGAACGCTGGGAGGGCCTTCCTGTCATGGAAGTGGATGGACGTCCCAGCGTCCACTGCCTTCTCGAACGACTTGGAGTGATCAGCGCCGACGAAGGATTCGACGAGAATCTGGGTGCTGTTGAGAGCTACGAGGAGGTTCAACCTTTGCCTATCAAAGAAGTGCATATAGTACCTAAGCACAGAAAGGGCACAAAGCTCTCGAAGAAAGGTCAACAAGGATTCGTCCCAACGTTGTCAGCAACTTGGTCGGCCAGCACTGTTCCCACAACATCAACATCCTGGCACGATCCGGGGGGCAAGTCCCCATGCACCACGCACGCATCTGAAATCAGCTCCCCATCCAGCCACGCATCGCAATCACTGTCTCCTACGTTCGACGCGACGAGTTGCAGCACGCCGTCTACGGGTGATCCTACTAGCTTTGTGGGAGGGCTGTTCCGTAGCCCAACGACGCCTACGATCACAATGTGCGATGGCCTAAGCCAGGATCAGGGGACTGCCGAGCCAACCGCGTTTGCCAACATCGCTACAGGGGGACCCATGATGGATCCAGTTCCCGCGGCGCAGGTCGTGCCAAATCCTGTGTTCGAGAACGGGTATGAGACATATGGCGCAGATAACTTTGCAGACGCAACATGCGGGATGACTTTTTACGATCGCGAGAGCATGTATGTTAATGGGACTGGGCCACTGCCGACCACGTTACCGCAGGATTACAGTCAGTGGATACCCGGGGTACTGCTGTGAGGAATGATGTAACCTAGACTTGTCCAAATGTCTTTGTAAGACTGACTCTCCGATCTGATGCCATGCCTTTGTAGATGTACGACTCGTACATATGTCGCGACTGTCTCCCAATTTGTAAACACCATTTTCTTTGAAGCACTTAGCACCGAGGAGCTGGCGACGGAAAATGACAGCACGAACTAAGGGTCTGATACCAGCAACATATGAAGCGGGAGGAAGGATTAATCCGCAAATCATTGCAAGACACTGAGGGCATGGGAGACTCCACGAGAGATGGGCTATAAAATCTTCTGCAGCCGAACGATAAGCGAGCTTGCATCGTACTCCGGCAATGTACTGTGCACGGCTGACTGGAAGCTGATTGTCCATGAACAACTCTTTATGGAGACTATGATGAAATTCATCTCGCCGATTCCCACGGGAGCGAAAGCGGAGATTTTTCTCATACCTCCTCAGGCTCCTCTCATACCTTCTCTCGTAGGATTTTCAAAACATCAAGCTACTCTCTAGTATGGATCCATGTCTTTGGCCAAACGGCAGCGTCGACGTCAGCCCCAAAATACTGCTCCAGTAGGGTCGAATGCGCCCATTGACTCCAATATTCGGGCTTGTATTCGAGGACTGCGCTAGATCTTCTACAGCCTCGATAGCACCGGAAGAGGAGCTTAAGGTGCTCATCATTCGTAATACTCGGCCCGATGCCCTCACCGGTCACTGGTAGTGGATAGCGCGGCTATGCGGTCGAGGTTTATTCATTGCATGCAGCCTTATCAGACCTAACAATGAGTAGCCAAGGTTTCTCTCGTAACGATATGCATTGCCCCATTATCCGTATTGAGTACATCCACACGACATGCGGCGGCGGGGTTCTGCGGTAGTAAACCGCCGGCCATAACGGCAAGAGATGCGGCTGGTAGCTTGTCGGATGCTTCTTGCGAAAGGCAGCCGGGCCAGATGTGCAACGGCGGTGTTTGTGGCGCGTGCTCTAAAAGGTCTTGAACTCTATGAACAGACGGTGTTTCGGATAAACATGTACCAACCTATAGAAGGCTGAAAGCTGTCACGCGACTCGGTCTTCTTTCCACTCACGGTTTTTTGGATGTGAGTTTCTATTCTTGACACACAAGTCCTTTGCTTGAATTTTAAGGAGAGAAAAAGAGCTCAGATTGGTTGGCGCGAATACTTTGCAGAGCGGGTGGTGGTGATGGTGGCTTGTTTGTGCCGTTCCGAGAAGAAAGCGGCTTGTCCATTTCAACCTTTGGGGCGCCAAGTGCATACTATAGTAGTATAAGTGGTTAGACTAAGGTTAGCCTCAAAGTGCTTGGTGTGGAGGTTTGCGGCCTGGGGGGCCTTGCAATGCAATCTTTGAAGCTTCTCCCTATTGTGATACATGACACTTTTTACTGCCACGGTACATAGCCCCTGAAGATCAACTCGTTCTGATATCTACTCTGTTCAGTGTTGACGAGCTTTACATAGGAAACCTCTATGCGCAGAGAGTTGGCCATCTCTCAAACTGTATGTTTTGTTAAACATTGACAGATCAACTATTGCGACCGTGCTGTGCAGTCAAAACAACACTCTCGCTTGTTTGCCCAGAATCCTGACGATCACTGGTCCATGCGCCTAGAAGAGCCTGAAGAGGTACCCTTGAAAGGCATTGCAAATCATAGGCCGTCCTAAAATCAAGCACAGCACCACTATCTCCGCCCTCTACTCCACCCTGAGGGTGCCGAGATCCCTTGATCCCAGAATATCTAACTTCCTCATTCATCATCTTCTGACCAGTGTTGATGCCAATCGCAACGCCCGACAGGTGTTTAACGCACCGGCGTTCTTGTGGCGTCTACGCCTATCCGCATCGACACTGGTATACCGAACGCGCACAAATCGAGAGGGTCACGTCAACGTCTCCGACCAAAAAAGTGTCTCACCAGCTCAATGCGCAGAAGCCCGCGCACCGGCAAGCCTTTTGACAGCTGCACAACTGCAGAGCCAAAACCTTGACGGGTCTTTACATAGTAAGCCTAATGGCTATCACATCCACATGGCACCTGGGGGCCGTTTCTTGGTACTGGTGCCGTGCAGCTTGCAGCAGCCACAAACGCCCGGTCCCAAATCCCTTACCCATGACAGAGGGGACCCATACCTATCATCGCTAAACACAGGGCAAACAGCAAGCGAAACAACCTGGATCATCGGGCGACTGGAGCTCCTTGTAGCCAATCTCCCAGCATTAAATCAAACGGGTATCCACACCTTTTGTTTGTCGGTAGTATTTCACCTTGACCTCTCCCTCACTATACTTCCTCTATACTTTGGAACTCATCATATCGCTCGTTTGCAGCAGTCACTCGCTTGACCCTTTTATCTACTTCCCTTAATACTCGTTAATATCATACCAACAAACATCAACATGAAGTCAACATCCTTCGCCGCTCTCGCCCTTGCCGGCATGGTCGCTGCTTACCCAGGTGAAGTCCTGCGCAAGCGCGCCCTGTCCGAGCGTGACGCCTGCCCCCGAACTCTCACATCCGGTCAATTCGAATTCCCTCACTACATCACCCAGATCTCCAAGTCGGAACCAGACAAGTCGTTCGGCCCTCAGTACAACGGCGTCTTCACCCCCAATGACATCGCCTCCATCTTCAGCTTCGACGTCCCCGCCTCGCGCGCCGATGCCAACTGCACTCTCGAATTCATCTTCCCTGCTCA
>Ga0068630_1000156_pt1 | contig 18817 bp, 13 predicted proteins | sample InSIn4gowninarea_FD_77433 | JGI IMG/M metagenome (GOLD analysis project Ga0068630, IMG submission 77433) | Clean room microbial communities from NASA Spacecraft Assembly Facility at Jet Propulsion Laboratory, Pasadena, California, USA -... ... | reverse complement strand
CTCTTCTCTCGATACAAATTCTACAATTTCTACACATGCAATAGATTTATTAGAGAAAATGAAGAGGGAGGATTGTAGGGAGTATAGAAGGGGGTTGTTGTCGATAATGTCTACTCCTTCCCCCTCCCCCTCTCTTACTCCCCTCCTCCTCCTCTCCACACAACCCTCCAAACAAATTATCTCTCACAAACAAAAACAATACAAAAACAAAAAAAAAATTTAATTTTAGAAACAAATCTAAAAAAAAAAGAAACGTTAGATATGATAAAATATTTAGAAGCAGAAATAAGAAGAAAAGAATTAATGACAAAAAGATTAACACAACAAATAACAGATCTCACTCTCTCTCACACCTCAGATCTCACAACCCTTCATTCACATCATGAAACAACACAAAAATTTATGGAAAAAATTTTTTTAGATAAAGAAAAAAAATTATTAGAAAAACAAAAAGAATTAGAGGAAAAAGTAAGAAGAGAGAGAGAGAGAGAAGAAGAGGAGGAGGAGGAGGAGGAGGAGGAGGAAGAGGAGGAGGGAGGGGGAGAAAAAAGGAATAGAAGAGAGGAGGAAGAGATGTGTTGCTGTGTTTCATTCTCTCACTCCCCTCCCCCTCCTCCCCCTCTAGATCTCCTCCCTCTCCTCCCTCTCCCTCCTCCGTTCCTCCCTCTCCTCCGATCTACAACAAACAAAAACAACAATTTTTCATAATGAAAGAATACATAAATTGCAGTTGGATGAGTTGGAGAAAAAATTCTTAAGTGCTAGAGATGTGTTGCAGAAAGAGGCTGCTGAGCGTATAGCTTATAGTAGAAGTACATACAAACAAGAAGTAGGTAAAGAATTAGAACAAGAATCACATAATGTTAGAAATGAGAATAAAAATCTACATATACATTTAAAAATACATGAAATGACGTCTGATCGTTTACAGAAGAGATATGGAGAAGTGAAAGGGAGGATTGTAAGTTTGAAGAGAGATGTAGAATTAAATGTACAGAAAGAAAAGGAATATAAAATGAAGGATGAGAAAAGAGATAATATAATTAATGAATTAAGTAAAGAGACAAATGCGTTAGAAGAAGAATTAATGAAACAAATACAAGCATATAATACACAACGTACACATCTCTCCCTACAACACACACAACAACTCACACCCCTCACCTCCTCCTTACAAAACAAACGTTTACATGCAGAAAAAGTCGATAAAGAAAATAAAAAATTAAGAAAAATGGCAAAAAAAATATTACGTTCTAAAAAAGAAATGGAAATATTTTTTTTATCTGCATTACAACAAGTAAGAGAGAGTATAAAATTAAAAAAACAATTACATAATCAAGAGACAGCATTATTACAAGCTGCAAAATTAAGAGAATTAACATTAACACAAGGAAAGAGGAGTGGAATGTCATTTACACAAGGTAAGAAAGGGAGGGGATGGGATGAGGGTCTTTTTCATGTGTGCAGTTATTATGGTTGATATACATTTATTGCTGTCATACATTTATTGCTGTCTTTAATTCATTTCATTCTTTTCTCCTCCTCTCTTTCTTCGCCAGCCCCTTCCAACCCCCACACAACCCCCCCCTCCCTCTTCTCCCCCCCCCCTGCACCTCTCCGATCTAACCCTCGAGGACAGAGAGCAGGTATTACGTTTATTATATTCACAAATTTCTCATTTACCCTCTGGTCTTTCTGTGCAGATGCCTGAGCACTCGTTTAGAATTGAGATGGAGGGGGGAGAAGGGAAACAAAGACAGATTTCTAGTAGTAGTAGTGTGAGAAAGAGTGGAAAAGGAATGAGACCTTTGTCTGCATTATATTCTGCACCTCAACAGCAACAACAACAACAACAGCAACAGCAACAACAAGCACAATTAATGCCAGGCAGTGATAGGGAGGAGAGAGAATATAATTTTAAACAAGATTATGATATGACATTTTTAACAAATTTTAAAGGTGAAAATGAAGATGAAGATGATGATGATGATGATGATGATGAGGGAGATTATGATGATTGATTTATTTTGTTGATGATTGTGGTGTAAGCATCACAACAAAAGATTAATGTTGGAGTCACTATGTTTTTTTTGCAATGTTCAACACATTCTGCCGTCATGATATTCTGCTGTCATGAATCAAATGTTATATACACTTTACTTTAGATATATTTTCCTATCATTTGCAATAATTACTATTTCATTTATGTCAATATCACACTCAATATTCTATCATCAAAGTGATATGAGTTAAGCCAAACTATTTGTGAATCCCATCTTCTCATCATAAAACTTCACGGGAACACTGACATACTATGTTGATTATTGATGCATTCTATATAGATATAACAAATGAGAGAATATTTATAGACATGTTTGTGTATGTTGTTGATTATTTATCATATTATGTTGATTGTATATGTGTCACTGATTTGTCAGATATTTGTTGTTGTTGTTGTCAGCCATTAGATATTTTCTGCTTTCTTTTTAATCTAGATTTCCTATTGTTGTCTGCTCGGTGATGGCCTTTGATTTCTCTTCTACTTCTCTCTTTCTCTTTGATTCTTCTTAGCCTTTTCTGTTCTTTTCTCAATCAAAGCAGCCATGATATGACTCTAATTAGGCAACAGCTCACACACAGAGAGAACAGAGAGATTTCAATTGAATCTAAACTGCACTGACAACTCTCACAATTCATTTAGAATTATATTATATATACTCTTCTCTCTAACACTCTAACAACATGTCTGACGGTGACGTACAAGCATTGGTCGTTGATAATGGTTCTGGTATGTGTAAAGCAGGATTTGCAGGTGATGATGCTCCTCGTGCAGTTTTTCCTTCTATTGTAGGTCGTCCTCGTCACAAGGGAGGTGAGTACAACTAAGACAAAGAATGAAAGAGAAAAGGAGTAGAAAGTGAAGTGCTTCATATAAAAAATATATATCTATATTCTCCATACTTGTTTCCCCCTTCCTCTATCCTTCTTTCATTTTTCTCCCCCCTCCTCTCCCCCTCTCACCTCTGACTTCTCTCTGCAAAATTCGTATCTTCTCTCAACTAAATCTCTCATGTCTTCTCATTCGTATCTTCTTTTTATTTTATACTTGTCCTTTCTTTTTTTCTTTCTTTTTTTCTTCTTTGTTTAGTCATGGTTGGTATGGGCCAAAAGGATGCTTATGTCGGAGATGAGGCTCAATCCAAGAGAGGTATCCTTACCCTCAAATATCCCATTGAGCATGGTATCGTTACCAACTGTAAGTCAATAAGAAGATAGGACGAAGGAGAATGGAGAAGAGAATGAAGAGGAGGGATGAGGTGCACAATGGATGATATCATGTTTCCTAATCGTCTCCCTTTCTCTGTGTTGATCTCTGTATTATGTAGGGGATGATATGGAGAAAATCTGGTAAGAGCAACACCTGCATCCTCCTCCCTGTGAGGGAGAATTGCATAACAGAGATCATGCACACATTCGTTTGTATATCCTGCATCGTTTGGGATACTCATCTTCTTCCTCCTCTCTCCTCTTCTTCTCCTCTCTTCAGGCACCACACTTTCTACAATGAGCTTCGTGTTGCACCAGAGGAGCACCCTGTCTTACTCACTGAGGCACCTCTCAATCCTAAAGCAAATCGTGAAAAGATGACTCAAATTATGTTTGAGACATTCAACACCCCTGCTATGTATGTTGCTATTCAAGCAGTGCTCTCCCTCTATGCATCTGGAAGAACCACTGGTATCGTCATGGACTCGTCAGTAAAAACTTAGCACACCTGAAGAAGATTTTCTCATTTGCATCGAACACTTCGTCTCATTTTCTATCTTTCTACTGTGTTTTTGTTTTGTGTTTAGTGGTGATGGTGTCTCCCACACTGTCCCTATCTATGAGGTGAGAAGAGTGAAGAATGTTCACTGCAAAATATAGCATTTCTGTATCATTAGACTTATCTCTTTCTCTCTTTTGTATTTTTTCTCTTTTCTTCTAGGGTTATGCTCTTCCTCATGCTATCCTTCGTCTCGATCTTGCTGGTCGTGATTTAACTGATTACATGATGAAGATTCTCACTGAGCGTGGTTATTCATTTACCACCACTGCAGAGAGAGAAATCGTCCGTGATATCAAGGAGAAACTCTGTTATGTTGCTCTTGATTTTGAGGATGAGCTCAACAAGGCTAAACAATCCACTGAGCTTGAGAAGAACTATGAGCTTCCTGACGGTCAAGTCATCACCGTTGGTTCTGAACGTTTCCGTTGTCCTGAAACTCTCTTCAAACCTAACTTCATTGGTCGTGAGTTTGCTGGTATCCACCAAACCACTTATGATTCTATCATGAAGTGTGATGTTGATATCCGTAAAGATTTATATGGAAACATTGTGTTATCTGGTGGTACCACTATGTTCGAAGGAATTGACGCAAGAATGGAAAAGGAAATCAAGGCACTTGCACCTCAATCCATGAAGATCAAGATTGTTGCTCCCCCTGAGAGAAAATACTCAGTTTGGATTGGAGGCAAGAAGACATCTAAACACATTTGCACGCGTATGGATCGTATTTGCAATCTGCTAACTCTTCTCTCTCTGTTGTGTGCTCTTTAGGTTCCATTCTTGCTTCCCTCTCTACCTTTCAACAGATGTGGATCTCCAAACAAGAGTATGATGAGTCTGGTCCTCAAATTGTCCACCGTAAATGCTTTTAAGCAAGAGAAGGAGTATAACAAGGTGGGAGGACGAGTGGTTCAGAAGAGAGAATGGGGACTAAATTAAATCAATTGGGAAATAAAAGGTGTGTAAACGCGGCGTGTTAATTATTTTGTAAATGGAAGTGTGTAGGATAATATCATTATAAAAATACTGTATTGTTATGTTGTTGTAATATAAATGGTAGTCGAGTGGAGTATCAGTCTTGGCGGAGAGGGGTTAGCATAGAGAGACGACATTTTATGAGTGTTGATTTTTCTGCAACCTTTTCTTGCGGCTTTGAGACTGAGAAATACAGGCATCATTTATGTAGGAACAAGACAAATGAGGTATTGATATTACTATTAGCTTTTATTGAGAATGATTCATACGTGCAGCTGTTGGTTACTACTTTTATTTTTTCTGTGTTGTACGTTTAGTTTTTTGTTTATATTTCTTTATACGTCGTCTTTTACCTCATTTTTTACATATCGATATTATTATCGATATACTATTATTGTTTCTACAACCAACTCATAACCGAATGCTTATTCTCGGCTGAGAAGGAAGTATGTTTATTGTAAATAAAAAAGAAAAAAAAAAAATAGAAAAATTCAAACATCTTTTCCTTCGCCAATTCAAATTATTTCATCTCAGTCACTTGTTGACGTGATGTTATTATCAATTGCAATTGAAAAGAAGAATAATCTGATGATGCTTATGCACATATGTTTATCTGTAGACAACAATTGCCGTCAAATTTATAGCGATATGTGTGCATCAGACACTCAGCCGCAATCGTGACACCATCCTTTTCAATTTTGCCCTCTTTTTTCCTCCCTACCACTCTTCCCCTATTCTTTCTGTTGTCTAGCAGTATTTAATAGCTCATCTGTCTTTCTCAATTTCTCAGCTAAACTCTGTATAAATGCATCTGTCTCCGGCAGTATGTTGGTAGTAGAAAATGCAGGAAGAAGTGATGTATTAGAGATAGAGAAGGAGGGGATATAAGTTGCAATAGGAGGACGTGAGGGCGAGGTAGAAGAGGAAGGGAGAGAGACAGGATAACGAATAGGGGAATCATAACTCTTCTTCTCCTGCTGCTGTTGCTGTTGCTGCTTTCTCTCAGGTGATTCCCACACTTTTCTACTTGTCTGCACCTTCTCTTCCTCCCTGTAATTCTGATATCTCGAGGAATGAGAAATACCTCCTTCAGGTGTCTCCTCCTTTTTGTAGACATCATTGTTGTTAGTAGGATTATTATTACTACTGCTATTATGATTCTGACGTATAGTACGTGGTGGTGATGTATGTGTAAGATTTTTATTTGCAACAAATGTATCAGATGGAAATGTATGATTTGTATTTGTGGAAGTGAGAGATGTGTAACGAGAGTAGAGAGGTATGTAGGGGATTGGGGGGGAGGGAAGGGAAGAGAGGGGAGGGGAGGGAGCAGGTGCTGATACAGGTGCACTTGCAGCTGCAACCGTCTCTCCCTTCTTCTCAATCTCTCCCATTTTCTTTTCTATCTTCTCAACACTCCCTACTACACCCTCTAATTTAGAGGAGAGAGATTGTAGAGCAGTAAGAAGTTGGAGTTCGAACGGGGAGGGAGAGGAGGAGGAGGAAGAGGAAGGAGGGGGAAGGGGGAGGGAGGAGGAGGAAGAGGTTGGAAGAAGATGAGGTAGTGCGGGAGATGAATGTGCACTCAACCCTCTCCCTCTAACAGGTGACATATTCCCTCCCCCTTCTAATCTTCTCTCTGCGTCTCTTGTTCTAAAAGCAATATTCTCTAATGCTGCATCTAATGCTGCAAGTTGTGCAAGAGCTGAGCGAGGACGAGGGGGAGATGAGACAACTGAAGAGGAAGGAGGAGGAAAAGAAGAGGAAGGAGCAGGAGGGAAGGAGGAGGGAAGAGGTTGATAAGGACGAGGAGGGGATGAGCGAGGAGGGGAGGAGGAGGGGGATGATCTAACAGATGTGATGCCTGATGTGTTATTATTATAAGCACGTTGTACTCCTTCAAATATGATAGTTGGTTCTTCAAATTCGTTTTCCCCCTCCTCCTCTACGTAATCATTTGTCTCACCCTCTCCTCCTAATTGTCTCTCCTCCTCCTCTCTATCTTCTCGCTCTACTTCAATGTGTGAGGGATTTTGTTCTGCATACTCTTGTAATGTTAAATCTAATCTCTGTTTTCTTAATTCTTCCTCTCTCCTCTCTCTCTCCCTCTCTCTCTCCCCCTCCTCCCTCCTTCTCTTTTGTTCTTCCATTGCTGCCCCTCTCATTCTCTCCTGTAATTTCGATGTTTGTTCTGCACGTATCTGTACACTTGTTTCAGTTGTATTTGCAGGTACAAAACCCATAACAGCAACATTTACACTACCTTTTACATGTTCTGCTAACCAACCTCTCTTTACAGGTGATGCATGATAATGTACAGCAGGTATAATAGGAGGAGAAGAAGAGGAGGAGGAGGAGGTAGAGGAGAGAGAGGATGCAAAATGCATAGCAGGGAGAGGGAGGGGGTGGGAGTGAGAGGAGGAGACAAGAGGTGTGGCTTTAGGTTGACGAGGCACAGGAGGTTTTCTACTAACCCCATTCCCTACACTCGATGTATTTGAACGTGTTGATATATTTCCTTCTCTCTGTCCTTCCTCCTCTCTCTCCATTGTACCATATCCTCTACGTTCTAAACGTTTTGCTTCTGCTATTTTTTTATGTATTTCTGCTTTTTGAGATTCTTCTTTCTGTACACGCATCAATTCTTGATGTTTCTGTATACAACATTGTATTACTTCAATTACTAATAATATTTTACGTTCTGCATATCCTTTAGGATGTAAAAATTGAGTTACAGATAAAGTTGGATGTATACTAAATGTATTATGTAAAATTTGATATAATATCTCCACAAATTTCCTCTCCTCACTTGTACTCCCCCTCGTCTGCATCCCCATACTATAAATTTCATATCCAGCTCCTAATAAAAACCGTACAAGACGATGTGACATATTTGTTAATACATAACGAATCATAGGGAGGAGATCGGAGGTATCGCCTTCGAGGAGACTGGGAGGAGGGAGAGAGAGAGGGGGGAGGGGAGAGATAAATGTCAGGATGGTATGCATGCAATGATACTGTTACAATTCTCTGATTCCTCTATCTTACCGTTCTCTTGTAAATTGATGAGGATAATGTATTTTGCTTAATAAATTACATAATTTTTTATATTGATTTTCAATATTTCCAATTGTAAATTCTTTATTACTCATACTTCTCTGAAATGAGGTATGAACTGACATGATGGAGATATTTGTATATGTGTCTGTGAATGTCTATATGTTAATATGAATGTATATATATTAGTATATATGCATCAATCTCTCGACTAATGCATGAATGAATGAATGCACAGAGCAGTAGAGAGTCAAACGACTAATTTCAAAGATGACAGAAAATAGACATACGCATGTTCAATGCAGAATAAATACAAGATATGGAAAATAATGATATCATATGATAATTTATATTATAATCTTGTATATGTATTCTATATTATGTTATAATATTGATATTATGTTCTGATGTTGATTGATTGAATATTGAATGGTATTATTTGTTTGGAGTACAGCAAATTTGAGAAGGCAGATCAGACAGCAGAGAGAAAGGCAGATACAGCTCAGACATACTCCACAGCAACAATATATTATATATAGACATTTTCAAATATTGTTAAATACACAGAGTGAAGAGTGGAGTACACATATCACTTTTATATTGCATACTCTTTCATTCTTTTTATCTTCTTTCCTTCTCTCTTCTTCCTCTAACTCTCCTCCTCTCTTCCGCGCTCAGTCCTCTCTTCTTTCACTTTACATCCTCCTCCTCCTCTTCCTTACATCTATCACTTATCCTCTTCATTTATTCACATCCTCATATATATCTCTATCTCACAATATGGATTCTCAGTATGACCTCTCTCGTGGTGCTAATTCCCAAGCTGATGTTTATTCACAAGATCCCTCTTATTCCCTCTCCTCCTCTCAATCCTCCTCTCAATCACATCCTCTCTCCTCTCATTTAAATGATGATGAAATTACAAAAAATGATGCATGGCCTATAATAACAGCCTATTTTGATGAGAAAGGTTTAGTACGTCAACAACTTGATTCCTTTGATGAATTTATTCAAAATAAAATGCAAGAAGTAATTGATGAAGCTAATGCTATTGAAGTAATACCAGAATCACGTGTACCAGAAGATCATCCTGATTATCAGCGACGTAGATATAAATTTAAATTTGGACAAATTTATTTATCAACACCACAAATGACAGAGGCAGATGGAACAACAGATACAATGCGACCAAATGTAGCACGTATTAGAAATTTAACGTAAGTAGAGAGAGAGAGAAATAGAGAGCGAAGAATTCGTTCACATTGAGGATGTAGAAACGATGAGAAGAGCAATCTATACGTATATCTTATGTTTTGCACGTACTTTTCTTCTCTCTCTTCAGTTACTGTGCACCTCTCTTTGTTGATATTGCTAAGACAATTACTGTAATTGATGATGAAGGTAAAGATATTGATACATTACTCGAAGAATCAGAGCGTATTTTTTTAGCAAAAATACCAATTATGTTACAATCAACATATTGTGTATTACAGAGACAGAATGATAAAGGATTAACAGATATGGGTGAATGTACATACGATCAAGGTGGTTATTTTATTATTAATGGTAGTGAGAAAGTATTGATTGCACAAGAGAGAATGGCAGCAAATAGTGTATATGTATTTGAGGGACAGAAGAAAGGCACGATACAAGCTGAAATTCGTTCAATGGATGAGAAGAGTAGTAGAGTTACAAATGTATTACAAGTGAAATTACAAACAGCACGTCGAGGTAATATGATTGCTGGTCGTGTGTTACGTTGTACTATTCCTGCCATTAAAAAGGAGATTCCAATTATGATTGTATTTCGTGCACTTGGTTTTGTAAGAGATCGTGATATTCTTGAACATATTGTGTATGATTTTAAAGATAAACAAATGATGGAAATGTTACAACCATCATTAGAAGAAGCATATGTAATACATGATCAAAATGTTGCATTAGATTATATTGGTAAAAGAGGTATGACAATTGGTGCAACAAGAGAAGAGCGTATCAAATATGCAGAGAATGTATTACAAAAGGAGATGTTACCACATATATCAATAGCACAAGGTTGTGAAGTAAAGAAAGCATATTTTTTCGGTTACATGATTAATAAATTATTAGCAACAGTATTAGGTAGACGTCAATTTGATGATCGTGATCATTATGGTAATAAACGTATGGATTTAGCTGGACCATTATTAGGAGGATTATTCAGACAATCATTCTATAAAGTATTAAAAGAAGCACGTATGTATATTGATAAACGTGTAAATGAGAATAAGGATGTTGTATTACGTACAGCAATCGATCAAAATACAATTAGTCGTGATTTAAAATATGCATTAGCAACTGGTAACTGGGGTATTAATCGTAAAGCAATTACAAAGACAGGTGTATCACAAGTGTTACAACGTTTAACTTATTCTTCAACATTATCACATTTACGTCGTGTAGCATCATCAGTTGGTAGAGATGGAAAATTAGCAAAACCACGTCAATTACATAATACACATTGGGGAATGATGTAAGTTTCATCATATATTGTGTAGACATGCAAATATTGAGATGAAATATATGTTGCTAATGTTTTTTTCTTATCGTTTTCTGTGCTGTTGTTCAGTTGTCCTGCAGAGACACCGGAAGGACATGTAAGTTTGAATTTGACATATTGCATGTTTCTCTTGTACATCCGTTTATTGTGTACTTACTTATCTTGTATTCTGCTGTTTCCACTTTCTTTCTCCTTCCATTCTGCTAGGCTTGTGGTTTAGTGAAGAATTTATCATTGATGACATATGTGACAGTTGGTTCTGATAGTGATTTAATATTAGATTTCTTAGGTGAATGGGGTTTAGAAACCTTAGAAGAAGTAACTGCAGATATTATTCCAACAGCAACAAAAATTTTTGTCAATGGTAAATGGGTTGGTTTACATCGTAATCCTGAAGATCTCGTTAGTACTATTCGTAATTTAAGACGTAATGTACAAATTCCTGTTGAAGTTGGTGTAGTATGGGATCAACGTGATCGTGAATTACGTTTATATAGTGATGCAGGTAGATGTTGTAGACCATTATTTATTGTGGAAGATCAAAAATTAAAAGTCAAAAAATCACATGTGAGAGCATTGCAGAATAAGGATGAGGGAAGTGGATGGACAGCATTGATGGAGAAGGGATTAGTAGAATTCATTGATACAAATGAAGAAGAAGTAAGTCAATAAATCAATTTGCATGCGATGCATACATATTATGTTCATTTGCTTATGTATTTTCTTGTATTTGTTCTCTTCTTTGCTCCCAGACTCTCATGATTGCAATGAATTATGATGATATTACTCCCTCTAATGAGTACAGTTCTAGTTGGACTCACAGTGAGATTCATCCTGCTATGATCTTATCTATTTGCGCATCCATTATTCCATTTCCAGATCACAATCAATCACCACGTAATACATATCAGGTTAGTAGAAAAGAGGACAATGAAAATATAATAAACACACTATCATTGTTGCTCATCCTCCCTTCTTTTTGCTTGTTGCTGTGTACAGAGTGCCATGGGTAAACAAGCAATGGGTATCTATTGCTCTAACTATCAAGTTCGTATGGATTCATTTGCACACGTATTATGGTACCCTCAGAAGCCTCTTGTCGGAACGTAAGTGACCTCTGCATTCACACTGTTCTCATCCAGTGCCTCTTCATTTCTCTCACATTGCTCTATTCCTCCTGTCCTCTCGTCTCTTTGTTTATTTTATCTCAGCAATTCAATGGAATATTTACACTTCTCTAACTTACCTGCTGGTATCAATGCAACTGTCGCTATTGCATGTTACAGTGGTTATAATCAAGAGGATAGTGTGATTATTAATTCTTCAGCTGTTGATCGCGGTTTATTTCGTAGTGTATTCTATCGTACATATACTGATGAAGAGAGTCGTCAAAATCAATCTGTTGAAGAATTTAGTAAACCAACACGTGCAACTACTGCAGGTATGAGAGCACATAGTGTTTATGAGAAGATTGATGAAGATGGTTTAGTATGGCCTGGAACACGGTGTTCAGGTGAAGATGTTATCATTGGTGAGTACAACATCTAAATTATCACATTTGTGATGTATGTCGGTGTACATTCTTCTAACATGTTGTACTTGTTGTTTTCTATGTTTACCTTTTCTGCAGGTAAGACAGCTCCTATCACTGCTGCAGATGAGAATGGTATTAATATGGATACAGGTATGATTAAATCACAAACGAAACAAACCAAACGTGATAGTTCTACCACATTACGTGCAGCAGAGAATGGTATTATTGATTCTGTCATTTTAACAACAAATGAAGCTGGATTAAAAATGGCAAAAATTCGTGTTCGTTCTTCACGTGTCCCTCAGATTGGTGATAAATTTTCTTCTCGTCACGGTCAGAAAGGTACAAATGGTATGCAATATCGTCAAGAGGATATGCCATGGACATGTGAAGGTATTGTACCTGATATTATTGTTAATCCACATGCTATTCCATCACGTATGACTATTGGACAATTAATTGAATGTTTATTAGGGAAAGTTGGTTGTCATGCAGGTGATTTTGGTATTGCAACACCATTTACAGATGTGACTGTAGATCAAATTAGTAATTTATTACATGTATATGGTTATCAGAAGAGAGGATGGGAAGTAATGTATAATGGACATACAGGTCGTAAATTAGAAGCACAAGTATTTATTGGTCCAACTTTTTATCAAAGATTAAAACACATGGTCGATGATAAAATTCACTGTCTTTCGATGGATCATGAAGTGTTGACGGAAGAGGGGTGGAAAGTTTACAATAAATTAACAACAGCAGATAAAATAGCAATATTAAAAGATGGCAAACTTGTATATGAGAAACCAATCAAATTATTATACTATCCTGATTACAAAGGTCAAATGTATCATATTCAAAATCAACAAATTGATTTGAAAGTCACACCAAATCATAGAATGTTCGTATCTAAATTACAAACTCGTAAGAAAGTATGGCAACCATATGAATTTGAAAAAGCAGAAGAGATTGTTGGCCAACATCGTAAATACAAAAAAGATGCTAAATGGAATGCTCCTGATTATCAATTTAAATTACCAGCAGTGAAATGCAATAATAATGGTAGAGAATATCCAGAGGTTACAGTAGATATGAATGCTTGGTTACAATACTTTGGTATATGGATAACTGAGGGTTGTACAACATCAGCACTTAATCATACATATACAAATTATCAATCACATGTAGTGACAGTATGTCAATCCAAACCACGAGTACAAGAGGTATTAACAAAGGCTGTTATAAAATTAGGATTTAATTATAAACAAGAAGAAGAACAATTCAATATTACAAATCAACAATTGTATACGTACATGAATGATTTGAGTGTTGGTGCTTCTAATAAAAAACTCCCTGCTTGGGTATGGCAATTAAGCACAAGGCAAGCACAAATACTTTTACATCATATGATATTAGGGGATGGATCATTTTCCAAAACTTCTGTGAATTATTATACATCATCAATCAATCTTGCTGATGACGTCATGAAACTTGCATTACATTGTGGGTGGTCTGCAAATAAATGGTTACATTGCAAAGCAGGAAATCAATGTGAAATTAGAGGTAGAAAAGGCGTATCTAATTATGATGTTTGGAGGTTAGAAATTGTGAAAGCAAACAATAATCCAGCAGTAAATGATGGACATTATGATACACAAGATGGTCAAGTTGAAACCATAATTAAAGAATACAATGAACCTGTATTCTGTTTGGAAGTATCATCTGAAATATTTTATGTCAGAAGAAATGGAAAAGCAGTTTGGACAGGTAATAGTCGTTCGAGAGGACCTCTACAAGGATTAGTTCGTCAACCAATGGAAGGTCGTTCAAGAGATGGTGGATTACGTTTTGGAGAGATGGAAAGAGGTTAGTAGATGCACTATCAATGTGACAACAACATGTTACGTCAAAAGTGGTGAGTGATGTGATTCTCATGTTTTTCTCTTCATCAATTGTTGTTTCTATTTGTTAGATTGTATGATTTCCCACGGTGCTGCACAATTTCTTCGTGAAAAACTCTTCTCTATCTCTGATAAATATCGTATACATTTATGTGATCGTTGTGGACTTATTGCAATTGCAAATTTAAAGAAAAATGTCTTTCAATGTAAAGGATGTAATAACACAACACAAATCTCACAAGTATATATACCATATGCATGTAAACTACTATTTCAAGAGTTGATGGGTATGAATATATCACCTCGTATATATACTTCTGCATCTGGAATTGTAAGATCAAGCTGTAAGTATATCAAATCACACTTCATACATCATGTCAACGCTCTTTATATTGCGACTTTTCCACTCATTTCTTTCATGTCTTTTGTGATATATAGGAGGCGATTATCAATAATGAATAGAGTTGTAGCAATGAGTACAAGGCAAAGTGAGACGGTTGAAATGCATGTGAGAAAGTAGCAGGTGTCATGAGGTGGTATTATTATGTTAACTATCTACATCAATTTATCACCCAATGACATGAAGACATGTTGCTGAAGCGTATATGTTTAGCATTGGATGCTGAGTCGATATGAGCTATTGCTAGTGTAACAGAGTTCATCTCTGCTTATTTATTATTGCATGTAACTTGTTTGCAACGTATTTTCTCTCTGTATATATACAGTTCGTTTTTCCATTTTTTCACTCAGTCTTCTTTTTTCGTTCTTTGCATCTTCTTTGTGTTTTTGATTGGTTAATTGAATTTCTTCTGGATTCTCGCACAGAAATCAATTAGGGCACGAATTAATTCATTCTGATCTTCAATTGGAGAACAACACACACAGGGGAAGACGAAAGAGAGAGAGAGAGAGAGAAGAAGAGGAAGTATTTTGAAATACACTACTATCAACACTATATACTCACACTTCACTTTTTCCTTCACTATACAAATTCAATTACATCTATTTTTCTATTCTTTAAAGGTCAGTCTCCCTCTTCACTGTTGAACAACAACAACAACTGTGAGTTTATTCTCTTATTATTACAACTGTGTATATCTATTTTGAATTGTCACTGATATATTCGTTGTGTTGTTATTGTTATTGTATAATATTGTGTATGTTACCCTTCAGAATCCCTCCCCCTCCTCCTTCCCTCTTCTCTCTCCCCCCTGCCCCCCTCTCCCCCTCCTCCCCCCTCTCACAAAATGTCCTCCTCCCCTCGTCCACATCAACCCTCTGCATTAAAAGCACAAAGAATTTTAGGTACATTTATATTGCCTTCTGCATTTGGGGGAGGAAATAATAATAATGGGGGAGGAGGAGGAGGAGGAGGAGGAGGAGGAGGAGGCAGTCCTGTTTTGAGTGGAGGTGTAGGTGAGAGTGAGAGAAAGATGCATAAGCCTAATCTCATCCCCCCCATTCAACTCTCACATCCTGTTTCTCCTCGTATGAGACATATTACTACATCTGCAAATATTGAAAATAAACAGAGGGAACAACAACAACAACAACAACAGCAACAGCAGCAACAAGGAGGGGGGCAGGGCCATAAATTGACGCCTCTTAATCCTTCACTCGTCTATTCAACTTCCTCCCCTCCCTCCCCCTCCTCCTCTTTCTCAACTCTCCCCCCTCATCACACTAATGAACAACAACAACAACAACAGCGTTCTTATACATTTACAAATACTATATCGTCGGCAGAATCAGCGCAGAGTGGAGGAGGAGGTGACAGAGCCCCCCACCGCGACCCCTCCTCCTTCTCCCCCATTTTTCACTCCTCCTCCTCCTCCTCACAACAACAACAACAACAATATTCTTCTCCTTATTTAACATCTCTTCCTACACTTCCAAATAGAGGAGGAGGAGGAGGGGGGAGTGGAAATAACAGAGAGAACAATCCCTCCTCCGACCGTCCCCACCGCACCCCTAAACGCCCTGCAAGACAAACATCTCTCTCTTCTCATTCCTCTACTCTCTACCCTAGAGCTACATCTCATTCTCGTTCTCGTTCTCCTTCTTCTAATGGTAATAATAGAGGAATTGTTTCTCCTTATAATGATGATGCAGGTGAGATTGAGTTGCATGAACCTAGTCAGACACATAGTGTACCACATCCCCCCTCTCATTCTCATCCTTCTCATTATTTACAACATTTACATACACATTCTTATTCTCATTCTATTAGTAGTAATATGTTAGAAGAAGAATTAAGTTTACAGAAAGGAGGAGGAGGGGCAAATCAGAATACAACATCCTCCCCCTCCGCTACACCTTCCACCTCCTCCTCCACTCAACCCCACACCCGTCGTCTCATTACCTACTCCTCCACACCCTCCTCATTAGTAGCGGGGGGGGGAGGGGGGGGAGGTAATTCATTAATGATTTCATCTCCTGCTAGTAGTTCTGTTGTTTTGAGCGCTGAGAGGGAGAGGGAGGGGAGGGAGGGGAGGGAGAGAGAGGCAGAGAGACAGAGGGCTCATCTCACAGCTCTCTCAACATTCACAGACGTCCTAGCCTCCAATTTAACATTTGAAATTGCAATTATTAAAATGTTAGATGTATTACATGTATTTGTAGGATGGGATGCAACTTTGTTGTGGAAAGTAATGGGGGAGGGAGAAGAAGGAGGAGGGGGAAAACAAGTTGTATGTCTATATTCCAAATCCTCCTCCCCCCACACCCCTCCCTCCTCTACAATTCTCCCTCTTACAGGTCTATTAGAAAATGTAGTAACCTCTACTTCTTTAATACATCTTTCCTCTCCTATTGATATTAGCAATGATTGGAGATGGGATGGAAATGTAGATGGAAAAGTGTTGGGAGGAGAGAGGGGGAGAGAAATGATTTGTGCACCAGTGAGAAGTGGGGGACAGTGTGTTGCTGTTGTACAATGTATTAGTTTTATACAAACAACAAATCATTTACAAATTACAAATGGACAACAGAATAATAGTAGTAATAATAGTAATCATTATCAGAATGGACATCATAATCACCATCGTACCCCCTCCTCCTCCCCCCCCCCCTCCATCTCTCTCCTCCTCTCCTCCTGTACCTCCTCTCTCTCCATTCTCTTTCGTACATCCTCCCTCTCCTCCTCTCTTACACAAACAAGTGTACGTAATAGTTTAGTGGAGGAGATACAGAGCGGTTTGGGGGGGTGTACAGAGATTGGGGTACAGATGTGCGGGGAGAGGATAGAGGAGTTGTGTGTAAGAATTGTGGGTGCTAAAAAAGCAAGAATTTATATTATGCAAGAAGAGGAGAGAGGATTTGTAGCAGTACATACACCTTCCTCTCTCACTTCCCCTGTCTCCCCCTCCTCCTCTCCTCCCCCCTCTTCTCTACGCTACCCATTAGGTGAAGGTATAATTGGTGCCTCTGCTCTCTCTCAAAAATTAATACATACAAAATTAAGTGATTGGAAAGGGAAGGGTGTAGAGAGAGAGAAAGTAGGGGGGGAGGAGGTTGTTGTTGTACCGATACGTGATTATGTTGGACGTACAATGGCTGTGTTAGAGATAATTGATAAGATAGATATATCAAATAATAACAACAACAACAACAATAACAGCAACCCCTCCCCTTCCCCTCCCTCCTTCACATCCGATGATCTCTTCATTCTCTCCTCCCTCTCAACCTCTGCAACCTCAGTATTAAGAAATGCACAATTATACGATGAGACACAATCTCGATTGAGACAGACAAGTGCATTTTTACATATTATGGATTTAATGGCAACTGATTTATCATCTTCATTAGTTGTACCTAGAATTATAGAAGCTGCATATAAATTAGTAGGATGTGAAAGAATTAGTTTATTTGTTGTAAGAGAGACAGGGGGTATACAAGATGTAAATGCAGGTACATCTCTACATTCTCCCTCACCTCAAACACCTCTCACATCCCCCACTCCCTCCTCTCTACGAGGTGATGATTCTCGTTCTACTTCTGCTCTTGCCTCTCCCTCACGACAGAGCGATGGTTTAACAACAATGCCTCCTCCATTGGGAATGTTATCTCCTTCTAGTAGAGTACCTTCTGATTTTATGAGTGGACATCAATCACATCATCATCATCAACAACAACAACATCATCATCATCATTCACATATCGTCTCCTCCCCCTCTCCCTCCTCCTCCCTGTCTTCTACATCCTCTCTACATACTACTCCTCCCTCTACACATTGGAATAAAGAATTAGTATGTGTTGTAAGTAGAGATGAGAGTATGAGAGGACGTGTAATTGAATGGGGGAGTGGGTTGGTTGGGACTGTTGCATTAACATGTAAAACGCTCAATATATCAGATGCATCACATGATACAAGATTTAATGCACAATTAGATGCAAAAACAAAATTTACAACTAGAAATATTGTGACTGTACCTGTATTAGAAGCAGGTGGCACAGTTGTTGCTGTATTACAAGGTGTGAATAGAATTGGACATTCATCTTTTTCAACAGAAGATATCAGTATATTAGAAGCATTAGCAAAATCTGCAGGTATCCTCTTACATAAGAGTAAATTTTTTCGTTCTTTATTAGTTGCAGAAAAAAAGAGTAGAGCAATGTTAGAATTATTTAGAGTATTAAGTAAGAGTGATGATGTAGAATTTAGTAGTACATTATCTGGTTTAGTTGATATTTTATATTCAGTTCTAGATCCCGATAGAGTATTAATTTATTTTATAGATACAAGTACAAATGAAATGTTTAGTATTGTAAGTCCAGATGTAAAATCACATCGTTTTCAATTAGGGGTTGGGATTGCAGGATATGTTGGACAACAGGGGGTGGGCGTTAATGTGAAAGATGCAAGACATGATGAGAGATATGATTTGAAGGAGGTATGGGAAGGGTAGGGGTTGCTGTGATTGTTGTTGTTTTTGTTATTATTTGATATTTCTATCTTAGCAATTTTCTCTAACACTGCTATT
>Ga0068630_1000152_pt1 | contig 18985 bp, 19 predicted proteins | sample InSIn4gowninarea_FD_77433 | JGI IMG/M metagenome (GOLD analysis project Ga0068630, IMG submission 77433) | Clean room microbial communities from NASA Spacecraft Assembly Facility at Jet Propulsion Laboratory, Pasadena, California, USA -... ... | reverse complement strand
TACTTTTCCGTTAATAAAAATAAATATATTAATCGTTCCAGGTGAAGGTGTCCATTTATGTAAATGAGACCTCGTGACGTCTACTGCATTTCCAAGCCCCGCTGTCACAAGAACGACAATCGATGTGTCCTCATCTTCATACATATTGGAAAAGGCCAAATCCATCGAAACGGCTGTCATCATGGCAACGGTTTTGTCCAGTGGATACCCTTTTGCTTGAATAAATTGTTCCATTTCAAGGTGGGAATCTTCTGGATTATAAGATTTATCGACCGTTCGATTCAAAAACACTGTATATTCTCCGTACCCCGCGTTATGCATGGCTGAGCTAAACGTTCGAAGAGGGGTGTCTGACTCCGTTACGATATATTCACCTTTTTGTTGAATGTGTTGAAGTGTAATCATTCGGTTTCCTTTCTTTCTTGAAATATTAGGGATAATGAGCACCTAGTTTGTGCGGTTACACCCCTTCTTTGCGCACTTGCATGCTAACTCAATACACCCCTAGCTTCTGCACAGCACTACAAATCGCATATTTCACATGTTCATACGTTAATCCGCCTTGAATATACGCTGTAAATGGTGGTCGAATCGGGCCATCTGCTGTCAGTTCAATGCTCGATCCTTGAACGAATGTACCTGCTGCCATAATGACGTCATCTTCATATCCTGGCATGTATGCTGGAATAGGTGCGTAGTGAGCATTAATTGGTGAGGCTGCTTGAATTTCTTGGCAAAAGGCAATCATTTGGTCAGCTGTTTGGAAGGATACGGATTGTATTAAGTCTGTTCGTTTGTCTGTATAGTGAGGTGTTGTAACCATTCCTACTTCTTCAAGCATTGCAGACGTAAAAATTGCTCCTTTTAAACTTTGTGCAACAACATGAGGTGCACCAGGGTTATGGGCATATAAAGCAATCAATACGCTTGATTCAATGGTTGGTTATAAGAATGAAAAGTATGAGAGATTTGGTACATTTAGTGCAAGACTCGATGATGTGGCAAACTGGATTCCAAGCCGAATAACAGGGTTGTTCATTTTATTATTCACAAAAAATAAATCGACATCAAGATTTAACACACGCTTGAAAAACTGGTTGAAAGACGCAAAACAACATCCAAGTCCAAACAGTGGGTATCTTGAAGCAGCGACAGCGTATCAGCTTGGCATACGCTTAGGTGGATATAATACATATGAAGGAATTGAATCATTTCGTGCATATATGGGACAACCAAAAGAACAATTACGAGCAACACATATTCAAGATGTCATTCGTCAAATGACGATCGTTTCTTGGCTATTTACAATTATAGTAGGAGGTGTGTTTATTGCAATTTCCTATGCATGGGGCAAATTATAAATCGTTATATGAACGTTTCCAATTAGAAGTACCAGAAACAGTGTACGATTTAAGTGAAAATGTAAACTTTTTAGGGGCTCCACCTGCAATTAAAACGGTGTGGCCGGCTTTACTAGAAACGATCTCTTCATATCCTCATCCAGAAGCAGAGCCATTACGATCAACGTTAGCACAAACGCATAACGTTTCTTCAAATCATATTTTAGTAGGGAATGGAGCAGCCGAATTACTGACGTTTTTTGCAAACCGCTTTAGCGGAAAAAGAGTAATCATCCTTCATCCAACATTCTCAGAATATAAATTAACGCTTGATGCAGCTGGAGCAGAAGTTGTGGAACTCGTCATAGAAGATCTTCACAATTATCAATTACCATTATCAGCAATCAAAGAAGCAATGAAAGATGCATCATGTATTTACTTTTGTAACCCAAACAATCCGACAGGGGCACTTATTTCAAAAACTATATTAGAAGAGCTTATTCGCTATGGCGAACAAGTAAATTGTGAAATTGTTGTAGATGAAGCATTTATGGATTGGACAGATGAAAAGAACTCAGTTATTCCAATCGTTCCACGGCACAACCATGTAACGGTTTTTCGTTCGATGACAAAAATGTACGGCATTGCAGGTGTTAGACTTGGTTATTTAGTAGGAAGTCCGCAACTTGTCGAGCAACTAGAAAATAAGCTTCCACATTGGCATGTGAATCAGCTGGCGATTGAACTAGGAGAAATCTGTTTACAAGACGAATCATTCCGCTTAGAAAGTATCCGAAAAAGTAATGAAATAAAACAAGACATCACACTATTTCTTGAGCAGCACGATTGCATTGTATTAAAGAGCGCAGCCAATTTTTTATGTTTTCAATTAAAAAAGTATGAACAAACGAGAGAGTTTTATTTTCATTGTTTAAAACGTGGGGTCGTTCTTCGTCATACTGAAAATTACGAAGGATTAAACGGACAGTGGCTTCGAATCGGCATGAAGGATCATGCGGCAATGGAAGCGTTTAAATTATGTATAGATGAGTGGTGTAAGTAAGTGAATATATATGTTGTACGGCATGGTGAAACAAAATGGAATGCAGAAGGGCGATTGCAAGGGTGGTTAAATTCAGAGTTAACAGACAAAGGTAAGGCACAAGCAGCACGTTTACGAGAAGTACTCCAAATCCCTTTTCAACAAGTGTATTCAAGCCCTTCCAAACGTGCAGCAGATACCGCCAAAATAATAACGAACGGAGAACAACCAATCTTATTTGATGAACGATTAAAAGAAATTCATTTAGGTAGTTGGCAAGGACGGTTAATTGCAGATATTGAAAAAGAAGATGGGAAGCGGTATGAATGCTATGTACAAATGCCTGAAACATACATACCGGATACTGGGGAATCAATCCAAACAGTAAAGAAAAGAATGAACGACTTTTTACAGGATTGCCTCAAAAATGAGGCTGAAAATATATTAGTCGTCACACATGGTGTGTCAATTCGAGCGTTATTACTAGCTGTGTACAACTGGCCGATCGATAAAATTTGGAGCTTTGATGAAATTGATGGAACGAGTGTGACAAAAATCGTTGCGACTTCCACTGAACCGACTGTTCAATATATTGGAAAGATGCCACATTCGACACATTCAATGGAAAATTATTAATAACAACCACCTTTTAAAAATATAATTTAATAACTTAAAAAAAGATTGGGGTTGTAAATGGGACAAAATGTTCGGAATCGAAACTTCGATCTCGTTTTAAAACATTTTGCATGTATGTGGCTTCTTACTTGTTTAGGTCTTGGGTTTGGCGTGTTTTTACCTTCATCCATTGTCTTACCGCTTTCGATCATTTGCATCGTTTTACTCATGATTGTTATATTTATTCGAACTCTTTATATAGCGACTTTTATTCTCTATTCAATCCCATTTTTAACGGGGATCTTAATGTTTTGGGTTGTGCAGTTTTTTATTGATGTTCTTGGGAAAGCGTTTGTCTTTTCTGTATTTATCGGAACGGTTCTCATTTATTTACTGTTGGCATTGATTGGTTTGAAAATGAGTAGAAATCTAGCCAATTGGGGACAATATTTGCTGGCAGTTCTTCTCATCATTGTTGTCTTTTCTGTGATTTATTACTTTATCCCAATTAGTAGTACGTTCGCTTTAGTCATTGCCATTATTTGTGTCGCGTTGTTTTCCTTATATACGGTATACGACTTTAATCAAATTCGTCACAATTACGTTCGTGATGAAGATGTTGTTCGAATGGCACTATCTATTTATTTAAACTTCATCAATCTATTTTCCAACTTACTTGAAGTGGCTTGGCGAATAAGAGATTAGTATAAAAGCATTTTTAAATTTTTATGTGACATTTTCTAACATCTAATTGACAAGAAAAATGACGAGGAGTATTATTTTCAAGTAGAGAAAATCGAAGGAATGACAGAGATCTTTCGCGTTAACCTATCCCTTGTAAATGAGGGAATCTATTTATGGAGTGTGGACCTTTTGAGTAAATACACAATAGAAGACATTAAACGTCTTGTCAAAGAAAAAGAAGTAAAATATATCCGTTTACAGTTTTCGGATATTTTAGGAACGATTAAAAACGTCGAAATTCCAGTCAGTCAATTAGATAAAGCGTTAAGCAACAAAATGATGTTTGATGGCTCTTCCATTGAAGGATTTGTTCGTATTGAAGAATCTGATATGTATTTATATCCAGACCTTGATACATTTATGGTATTCCCGTGGATTACAGGGAAGGGGAAAGTCGCTCGCTTTATTTGTGATATTTACACGTCCACAGGTGAGCCATTTGCAGGAGACCCGCGTAACAATTTAAAACGTGTATTAAAAAACATGGAAGAGTTAGGGTTTACAAACTTCAACTTAGGGCCAGAGCCAGAGTTTTTCTTATTTAAATTAGATGAAAAAGGCGAACCGACTTTAGAAGTAAACGACCATGGTGGCTATTTTGACTTAGCCCCAACAGATCTCGGTGAAAATTGTCGTCGTGACATTGTATTAGAACTTGAAGAAATGGGCTTTGAAATTGAAGCATCTCATCATGAAGTCGCACCAGGACAACATGAAATCGACTTTAAATATGCGGATGCGATCACAGCGTGTGACAATATTCAAACGTTCAAACTAGTTGTGAAAACAATTGCACGTAAACACGGCTTGCATGCGACATTTATGCCAAAACCGTTATTTGGTGTAGCAGGTTCAGGGATGCACTTTAATGTTTCTTTATTTAAAGGAAAAGAAAATGCCTTTTTCGATCCGTCCACTGAACTCGGTTTATCTGATACAGCGATGCAATTTATGGGCGGTGTCTTAACACATGTTCAAGGATTTACAGCAGTAACAAACCCAACAGTGAACTCGTATAAACGTTTAGTACCAGGTTATGAAGCACCATGTTATGTCGCATGGTCTGCACAAAACCGTTCACCACTTGTTCGTGTACCATCAGCGCGCGGCTTATCAACTCGTATTGAAGTACGTTCTGTTGATCCATCCGCAAACCCTTACTTAGCGATGGCGGTTATTTTAGAATCTGGTTTAGAAGGCATTCGTCAAAAAATGACACCACCAGCAGCAGTGAACCGTAATATTTATGCCATGTCTGAAGAAGAACGTCTAGCAGAAGGAATCGATAGCTTACCAGCACAACTGGACGATGCCCTTCGTCTACTCGCGACAGATGAAGTGGTCAAAGGTGCTCTTGGAAAACATATTTACGAAAACTTTAAAGAAGCAAAAGAAATCGAATTCGAAATGTACCGCTCGACAGTCCACCCATGGGAGCGCGAACATTATTTGAAGATGTATTAATAGATAAACAGCTAGGGATTTAATCCTTGGCTGTTTTTTTATCGTAAATAAATCCAAGCAATTCACAAATAAAAGCAGAGAAGCGCAAATAAGCCCGAGCAATTCGCTAATAAAAATTGCCCCCGCAAATAAAAGTAGAAAAGCGCAAATAAGTAGTTCAAACTCGCAAATAAGCCCTTAAAATCCGCAAATAAAAATTGTGCACGTAAATATAAAGCAGAGAATTCACAAATGAAATCAATAAATCCCCCACATAAAAAAAGAAACATCCTCCATCTCAATCGCTTAAAAGAAAAAATTGAAAAAACTTTCTGAAAACGGGTTGATTTTTTTAACGGAGTATAATAAACTAACTTAAATCATATAAAACCTAGTAATATTATTTGTTTAATTTAATTCATCAAAAGCCTCCTGTTTTTATAGATGGGGAATGAATAAGTAAAGGTTTAAAAAAGGTGTGAGAAGTATGACAAATCCATTAATTTCAATTGAACATGTTTTTAAACAGTACGGCAACTCAACAGAGGTCATTCTCCAAGATATTTCCTTTGAAGTAAATAAAGGAGAAACAGTTGCCATTTTAGGAAAAAGCGGATGTGGAAAAAGTACGTTATTAAATTTAATTGGCGGATTCGAACCAATTACAGAAGGAACGATTTTGCTTGATGGAAAACCGATTGTAAAACCAAGTAAACGATGCATTATGTTAATGCAAAATTATGGTTTATTACCTTGGAAATCTGTATTAAAAAACGTCGAGTTTGCATTTGAAAGTAGCGACATTCCAAAACAAGAAAGAACGGAAAGAGCAACAAACTATTTAAAGATGGTCGGTTTAGAGGACCGATTGCACGTGTTACCAAGTGAACTATCTGGAGGAATGCAACAACGTGTTGCAATTGCAAGGGCATTGGCTATTCAACCAGAAGTAATTTTAATGGATGAACCATTTGCGGCACTTGATACGTTTACCCGTTACTACCTACAACAAGAATTATTTAACATCCAACAAACTGAAAATACGACGATTATTCTCGTCACACATGATATTGATGAAGCCATTTACTTAGCGGATCGAGTGTTTATTTTAAGTCCAAACCCTGGTCGGATACATAAAGAAATTCGAATTAAATTACCAAAACCAAGAGATCGTTCAAGTGCTGATTTTGCTCATTATCGAGAAGTTATTTTTAATGAATTTCAATTTACTCAAACGTATGAAATTGAATTTAATATTTAAAAGGGGAGCATGGGATGAAGAAGTTTACACGATTATCACTTTTAGCATTATTATTACTCGTGTTAGCTGCATGTGGGGTGCAATCAAAAGCAAGTGAAAATGAAAAACTAGTCATTAAAATTGGGTATTTACCGATTACACATGCGGCTCCATTATTTTTACAAGATGAAGAAGAATATGAAAACTACGAAATTGAATTAGTCAAATTCGGATCATGGCCTGAATTAATGGATGCATTAAATACAGGAAGAATTGATGGGGCATCTGTACTGATCCAGCTTGCGATGAAAGCAAAAGAAAAAGGAATTGATTTAAAGGCGGTTGCACTTGGTCACCGTGATGGAAATGTTCTTGTCGTATCACCAGAGATTAATAGTGTAGAAGAGTTAAAAGGGGAAACTTTTGCAATTCCGAACCGATTTTCAACGCATAACGTACTACTGTATCAAATGCTTAAGCAAAACGGGGTAGCGTACGAAGACTTAAATGTCATTGAACTAGCACCTGCTGAAATGCCAGCTGCTCTAGCAGAAGGTCGTATTGCAGGGTATGTCGTAGCCGAACCATTTGGCGCAATTTCTGTCGCACTTGAAAAAGGAAAAGTTCTTTACCAATCAGAAGAAGTTTGGAAAGATTCGATTGATTGTGGGTTAGTATTACACAATCGCTTTATAGAAGAAAACGAAGAATTAGCAAAACAATTTGTTCAAGACTATGCACAAGCAGGGGAAGTTGCTCATATTGGTGACGAACATGCACATGCAGTCATTGGAAAACATATTAACGTAGAAGATGAAGTATTAGATTTATCATTAGAATGGATTTCTTACGATAATTTAAAAATTGAAGAAGATTCTTATGCGATTTTAACGGAATCATTAATTGAAATGGGGCTTTCGAAAGAACCTCCTTCATATGAAGACTTTGTCAATACTTCATTCATTGAATAGTTAGGAGGGTCACTGTTGAAAGCAAAACGAATGTTGCCAGCTCTAATCGGATTCGTTGGATTAGTCATTCTATGGCAAGTAATTGTTGTAGTAGGGGATTATGAAGCTGCACTGTTACCACCACCGATCAATGTAGCAAAGGCGTTAGTCGCTTTATTTGCAGAAGGGGTTATTTGGGAACATATACAGATTAGTTTGTTTCGTTTTGTTTCTGGATACATTTCTGCGGTCATTGCAGCCATTATATTAGGACTTATTTTAGGGCGTATGGTAAGGCTATGGTCTGTCATTGATCCAATTGTGCAAGTATTACGTCCCGTTTCGCCGATTGCATGGTCACCGTTTATTGTCCTTTGGTTTGGTATTGGAAATATGCCAGCCATTGTCATTATCTTTATCGCTGCATTTTTCCCAGTTCTATTATCGACTGTATCCGCTGTTCGTAAAGTCGATCAAGTCTATTTAAGAGTTGCAGCAAATTTCGAGTTAACAAAAGCTCAATTGTTATTAAAAGTCGTATTCCCAGCAGCCTTTCCAATGATTGCAAACGGACTACATATGGCAATTGGAACTGCATGGATTTTCCTCGTGGCAGGTGAGATGGTAGGGGCTCAATCAGGTTTAGGTTACTTAATTGTGGATTCACGAAACTCGTTAAGTTTAGATGTCGTATTAGCAGCGATCATACTCATTGGATTGCTTGGACTGTTATTAGATAAAGGAATCCGCTACTTTGAAAGTTGGGTAGCAAAAATTTGGGGTGGAAAGACAGCGTAAAACAAGCCGACTATCATTAGTCAGCTTGTTGAACGGGTTGAATACGAATAGACTCTACTCGTTGTCCAGTTTTTTTAGAAAAATAACCGATTTCAACGCGGTCGTTCGTTTCAGGATCGATAATTTCCTTGTAGCACGGCTGTAAATGCTCACTACCCCAAATAATCATCGCGTTAAATACCGGCTCAAGAGCGGTGCCTTTCTCTGTTAACGTATAAGCATAGCGAGGAGGATGGGCAGAGTAAAGTTCTGACTTTATAAGACCTTCTTGCTCTAACAATTTTAGACGGGCAGATAATAGATTTGCCGATAAGCCTGGCAATTTTGATTTAATATCATTAAATAGTGTTTCGCCGATAAGCAGCTCATGTAAAATGAGCAATGTCCAACGATCACCAATAATATTTAATGTTTGAGCGATATTACAGTGTAAATCGTAGCGTGTTTTCACCTAAGAGACCTCCTTTTTGCACTTTAGTGTACCATATGGAAAATATTTTTATCAATCGAGTTGTTTTTTTATACTAAGTATAATAAAATAACCCATAGAACCAAAAAACAAATTATTCGGAGGTATTTACTATGAGTTTATATTTAGTGGAGTCAACAGTAAAAGAAGTATCAAGTAAAGAGGAGTTCAACGCGTTACTTGAGAAAGTACAACAAAACGAAGGTGCACAAGTAATTGAAGTGCAAGTAGCAAAAGATTTTGACCGTGCATATTTCATTTTAGAAGCAGAGAAAGAAGAAGCGGCTACAGCAGCTCTTCAAAACGTAGGTGTTCAAACAGATTTAGTAAAAGAAGTTCGCTTAATCGGTAAAGAATTAGACGAAGTCAAAAATAACAATGAAGCTGTAAACTACTTAGTAGAGTGGGAAATCCCAGCTGAAATTACAATGGATCAATATTTAGCGCGTAAAAAGAAAAACTCTGTGAAATATGAAGAAGTACCTGATGTGAAATTCAGCCGTACGTATGTATGTGAAGATATGACAAAATGTTTATGTTTCTATGATGCTCCAGACGAAGCTGCAGTAAAACGTGCTCGTGAAGCAGTAGAAACACCGATTTCATCATTAACAGAATTGGCCGACAAATAAGAAAATCAGAAGAGGGGATGGACGAAATGGTCATAAATGGAGTGGAATTACAAACAATTATTGATGAAAAGTTAAAACCTTTCGTAAAAAAAGTAGATGAAGAAGCGTTTTACGCACGTGACTACTTACAAGCGTTAGGGGAAGCAGGTTTTTTAAACTCAAGTTATAAATCGGATCAAGAAGTACTATTCGATGAAATAGAGTTAGTGAAAGAAACCGCAAAAGTTTGTATGACCACTGCATTTTGCCTTTGGTGCCATCTTGCTTCTTTAACGTATATTCGCAAAACAAACAATAGTGAATTGCGCAAAAAAGTACTTCCTGGGCTTGAAAATGGGGAAGTGCTTGGCGCAACAGGGCTTTCAAATCCAATGAAATTTTATGCAGGGTTAGAAAAACTGCATTTACAGGCAAAGCGTGTTGATGGAGGATATATTATCAACGGAGTACTACCTGCTGTTTCAAATTTAGGAGAAAATCATTGGTTTGGAGCGATTGCGGGCGTTTCTGAAAATGAAGAAGTGATGGTTTTTGTGAATACAAGTAACGAATCGATTTCATTAAAAGAACGAGCAAATTACATCGGATTAAATGGAAGTGCTACATTTAGTTGCCGTTTTAACGATGTATTTGTACCAGATCATGAAGTGATAGCACGTGATGCACGCACATTTGTTGATCAAATTCGTCCGATATTTGTCATTTATCAAATACCACTTGGTGTTGGTGTGATGGAATCGGCTGTTGTAGGAATTGACAAAGTATGCGCCAAACAAAATGGTTGCAACCGTTACTTACAAACCCAATCACAACATATCCAGCAAAACATTGAAGCAATTGAACAAACACTCGAACAAATTGTAAAGTCGAATCAGTATGAGACAAAAGAAATTTGTAAATTACGTCTTCAAACGGCGTACGATACACTTGCTGCTGTTCAAGCAAATATGCTTCATAACGGTTCAGCAGGATATGTGAATGGAAGTGCGCCATCACGTAAACTCCGTGAAGCATACTTCTTTGCAAACTTAACACCAACCGTAAGACAGTTGGAGAAAATGGTCAATTAAACATAAATTTGTCCCCCAAAAGTGCGGTTCAATAAATTTGAACTGTACTTTTTTTCTATTTGTAAAATTCTATAATTCCAATGAATATACTACCTTTTCAAACTGCCACAAAATAGATATAATTGTAAATAGACTGTTGTTTAAATTGTGGGGGATTATGGTGAAAAGGATAATATTGTTTGAATTTTTTGTAATATTCCTTATATTGCTAGCGGGATGTAGTACGGATTCAAACGTAAAATCAGAAGGAGAAAGTGAAAAACGAGTAATCCATATTGGGTATGTGCCAACAACACATGCCGCGCCTTTATTTTTACAAAACGAAAAACAGTATGAAAACTATGAAATGGAATTAGTAGCATATGGCACATGGCCAGAGTTAATGGATGCGTTAAATACGGGAAGAATTGATGGGGCGTCTGTGCTCACTCCACTTGCGATGATGGCAAAGGAAAAAGGCATTGATTTAAAAGCAGTTGCACGAAGTCACCGTGATGGAAATGTGTTTATTGTATCACCTGAGATTCATAGCTTAGAAGATTTGAAAGGAAAAACAATTGCTATCCCAAGTAGTCTTTCAACTCAAAACGTATTACTCTATCAATTGCTTAAACAAAATGGAATCGATGATGAAGAGCTGAATATTATTAGCCTATCGCCTGCTGATATGTCAGCTGCACTTGTTCAAGGTCAAATCGCAGGTTATATTGTCGCGGAACCAGTTGGAGCCATTTCAGTGATCTTAGAAAAAGGAAAAGTTCTTTATTCTTCGCAAGACATTTGGAAAAATGCGATTGACTCTAGTTTAGTATTACAACATCGCTTTATTGAAGAAAATAGAGAATTAGCAAAACAATTCGTTCAAGATTATGCAAAAGCAGGGGAAGTTACTCAGAAGAAAGACGAACATGTTCATAAAGTCATTAGTCAGTATATTGATGTAGACGATGAAGTACTCGATTTGTTGTTACAATGGATTTCTTACGACAATGTAATGATTGAAGAAGAGGCATATAACATTTTAGTCGATTCGTTAAAGGAAATGGGACTAACTGAATCACCTTCTTCATACGAAGAGTTTGTTGATATTTCATTATTGGAATAGTTAAGGGAGAGGGTGACACGCTTGAAAATAAAATTAATATATCCATCACTCATCGGTTTTTTTGGAATCGTCGTTCTATGGCAAGCAATTGTCGTTCTGGGAGGTTACGAATCCACACTATTACCACCACCTGTTGACGTAGCAAAAGCACTCGTCACTTTATTTGTAGAAGGTGTCATTTGGGAACATATACAAGCAAGTCTTTTGCGCTTCTTTGGGGGATATACGTTAGCGGTGATTGTCGCCATAATTCTAGGACTAATATTAGGACGGATGGTGAAACTGTGGTCAATTATTGACCCGATTGTACAAGTATTACGTCCGGTTTCACCGATTGCATGGTCTCCATTTATTGTCCTTTGGTTTGGTATTGGAAATATGTCGACAATCGTGATTATCTTTTTTGCCGCATTTTTCCCAGTATTATTATCAACCGTTGGAGCGGTTCGGAAAGTTGATTCTGTTTATTTAAACATTGCCGCAAATTTTGAATTAACAAAATATCAACTCTTAGTAAAAGTGGTGTTCCCATCTGCTTTTCCGGGAATTGCAAATGGGTTACGCATGGCCATTGGAAGTGCATGGATTTTCCTCGTTGCAGGAGAAATGGTCGGTGCTCAATCAGGGCTAGGCTACTTAATTGTCAATTCGAAAAGCTCGTTAAGTTTTGATGTCGTCTTAGCAGCCATCCTAATTATCGGTATACTAGGATTTTTAATCGATAAAGCAATTCGTTATGTTGAAAGCTGGGTGATGACAGTTTGGAGTGGAGTACAAACAGAACGTAACAAACGTGTGATCGGTTCGTTGAAACTGCGAGAACTTGCAAGGGTGTATCGTAGCTACTTCGAAAAAGTCGGCAGTGGGACAAGACAAACGGATAAAGAAGTTGAGGAAAAAGAAGTGACTCCGAAAAGTTAAAGAGGATAGGGCGTAAGTTCAGAAACAGACTGAACTTACGTTTTTTTAGCTTCGTTGGAAATTCGTATAACAAGGAAAAAATTAATATTTATACGACTGACCACCGTCAATATTAATACATGTACCATTAATAAAGCTTGCTTGATCAGATAATAAGAACGCGACTAAGTAGCCAACTTCTTCAGGTCTTCCAAATCGTTTCATCGGGTTCACGCTAACAAACTCTTTTCCAACAGCTTCCCAGTTGTCGCCACCCATTTGTTTCAAACTTCCTTCAACCATTGCTGTCATGATTGCACCTGGAGCAATGGCGTTGATGGTAATACCGAATTGTCCATACTCTACAGCAGAGTTACGTGTTAACCCAACAACGCCGTGTTTACTTGCTGCATAGCCCGATTGGTTTCCAACACCACGAATTCCACCAACTGAAGCAGTGTTAACAATCGATCCAGAACCTTGTTTATGCATGACTTTTAATACATGTTTTTGCCCATAGAATACACCGTTTAAGTTCACATCAATCACACGACCAAACTCTTTGGAACAATAATCTTCTGTTAAGTTTTGCTTTCCCTCAATCCCTGCATTATTAAAGAATCCATCGATTTTCCCGAACGTTTCAACTGTTTTATTTACGTAGTTTTTAACTTCCTCTTCTTCAGCAACATTCGCAGTAATTAACAAAGTCTCTGCATTTGGCGCAACCGCTCTGATTTTCTCTTTCGTTTCTTGAAGACCTGCTTCGTTTAAATCAACTAAAGCAAGTTTTGCTTCTTCTGAAGCGATCTGAGTAGCAACAGCCTGTCCCAATCCAGACCCTGCTCCTGTAATAATAACAACCTTATCTGCAAAACGTGACATATATTTTACCTCCAGTAGTGTGTTGTTTGATGCATCCATATATACTTAAGTATAGGGAAAGATACCCATCCTTACTATGTGAAAGAAGTGTAAAAATTATGAGTTGTTATTTTTGAAATAAGTTGTTTAGCTAGGGAACGGATAATCAATATTATAGTTACTATCATTTATAGGAAGATTAAAAAAACCAGTCCAATGTATAGACTGGTTATAACCTAGTATTAATATTTATATGATTGACCACCATCGATGTTAATGCACGTACCATTAATAAAACTTGCTTCGTCCGATAATAAGAAGGCAACTAAATAACCAACTTCCTCAGGTCTTCCGAAACGTTTCATGGGGTTCACACTCACAAATTGCTTTCCAACTTCTTCCCAGTTATCGCCACCCATTTGTTTTAATGATCCTTCAACCATGGCTGTCATAATCGCACCCGGTGCAATGGCGTTAATCGTAATACCGAATTGTCCGTACTCCATAGCAGAGTTACGTGTTAGACCGACAACTCCGTGCTTACTTGCCGCATATCCAGATTGGTTTCCAACACCACGAATACCACCAACCGAAGCACAGTTTACAATGGAGCCATGTCCTTGTTCGTGCATGACTTTTAATACATGTTTTTGTCCGTAAAAGACACCGTTTAAATTCACATCAATGACGCGTGCAAACTCTTTAGAACAATAGTCTTCTGTTAAGTTTTGTTTCCCTTCAATCCCTGCATTATTAAAGAACGCATCGATTTTACCAAACGTTTCAACCGTCTTGTTGACATAGTTTTTAACTTCTTCTTCATCAGCAACATTCGCAGTAATTAACAACGTTTCTGCATTTGGAGCAACGGCTAATACTTTTTCTTTCGTATCTTGAAGACCTGCTTCGTTTAAATCAACCAAAACAAGTTTAGCTCCTTCAGAAGCAATTTGAGTAGCCGCTGCTTGCCCTAGTCCAGATCCTGCTCCTGTAATGATAACGACTTTATCTGTAAAACGTACCATAAATATTACCTCCATTGGTTTTTTATGTATATATTTATAAGTATACTTGAGCATAGAGAAGATGCAATGCTAACTCTGTGAAGGAATTGTTAAAATTATGAGTTTTGATTTTTGGAGTAAATCGTTTAGCTAGTAGCTAGAAAAAAAGTTGTTTCATATAGAATCGTTTGTGTACCTGGTGCAAGAGCAAGAGATTAATAATGAAACTCCCTTGAACCGATTGGATCATCCCAGATCAGACCTGAAGAGCCACTCTTACTAGTTATTTCCCATTTACAGTTATTTTCAAAATCTACAGGGTTTAAATTCACACTACCTTTTACATCATTTTCATTACCTATAGCCTTAGCATAAACAGTAGCGTCGCCACCTTGATACGCCATTAAACGATTAGCACATATCTTTGCATTTGTTGCATTGTTCGTATTTTGAATATACGCATCTCCTGCTATATACAGGTAGTAATTGTTTGTGCCATTTAAATTTGCTTGATATTTATTATCACTAGTGCCTAAATTGCCTCCTATATAAATTTTAGAGTCAGATAAGTCATTATTATTTATATTTGGGAGAATTAAATTTCCATTCACTTTAATTTGTGATCTGGAGAAAATTGGACTACTACCATTACCGTTTTCAAAAGTTCTACTTTGAATTTTGCATTTTTTTTCTGTAAAATCCAACAAATTTGAGGCACATATATCGGTAAAGAAAGTATCAGGAGGCTCTGTATAGGTCCGACTTATTTTTTCCCCCAAAATCACTTGAATATTACTAATTTCTAATTTTAAAAAAGTACGAATGGTTGCATTACTTTCTTCTGTTTCACCTATAACTTCATATTCAATTTTTTGTTCGCCATCATAATCAAATTTTTTTAAATCAAAAACTAGTTCATTTTCATGTTCCATTGTCTTTTTATTTAAAGTAAAATTATGGTCATTTATTAAGTTTTTCGCTAAACTTTTAGCTTTATCAGTTAAATCTTTTTCTAATTGAGCTATAGTTTTTGTTTCCCATTCATCTTGTGTAATGTTAGGAATTAATTCATTATTCACTTTAGCATCCAATATTTTATAAATTTCATCAATTTCTTCATCAATAACACGACTGTAATACTCTGCGCCCATTTCCGCTAAATCAGTAGCCTGTATTCTATCTTCAATAATAGAGGATTGCTTTGTTGTATTTAGTGCATGTCCCATAAAGGTAAATCCAAGTAACAAAAAAATTGTAATTGTTAATAAGACTATTACGAGAGCATAACCATGATTATTAGACAAAAAAGCACAAAGGGATTTCATTATTTATCCTCCTTTAAACGAGATAGAATCGTATGAGTAATTACTTTGTTTCTTTCGTTCTTTTTTTCTTTTAAGATAAGTTGGAATGAAATAGAATGATGTATATCTTTTGGTTTAATGCTGGTAGTACTTAAATCAAATGTTAAACCATCATCATAATTAGTAACATCATTAATTGAATAACAAATCTGATTATTATTCAAATTTAGAACTGGATTACTAGGTGCATTCAGGTCTTCAATTTGAATAGAACAAGGAGAAGGAAATTTAATTTGATATTCTTCAGATGTTTGATGGATTTTTTTTAGCGAAAATTGAACATAATTCGCTTCTTGTGTCAGCAAATTTTTAGTAGACTCTTTATTTGAATGTTTTATACCTTGTATAAAGACACTCCATACTAAAATACCTACAATCGATAAAATAGTCACCGTAGCCAACAATTCAACAAGTGTTACTCCTTTTTCATTATTTTTCATCATACATTCCTCTCATTCAGGCATAGACAAAGCCAAAAATCTCACTAATTTTTTTATGATTCTTTTTATTTTTAATTTCAATATGCACTCGGTAGGCATCTGTTTTATTATAGCCTAAATCTTTATCTAGTTCGGAGTCTTCCCAAAGTTTAATAGAAACGTAAAAATCATTCTTATAGGTTGCATGTTGAATACTGCCTTCATACTTATAGCAAAAGGTTGTTTTTTTCTTCTAAAGTACAAGAGATCTTTGTTGCACCTGTTTTAAAAGTTTCTAACTCCGTTTTTAATTTACTTTGCCAATGAATTAATTCTTCTGCTGCTAAATTGACAGCGCGGTTTTTATCGACATTTTTCTGATTGGTAACTGACATTTGAGGGAAAAAGTTAGCGAAAAACAATAAAACAATAGCAAGAATAACAATCGACGCCACAACCTCCACCAACGAAACGCCATCTTCTTTTACTAGGGATTTCAATTTATATTTCTTCAATAACAACACCTTCTTCCTCAGAATATAACTCCGCTTTATCTAACCTAATTTACTACTCTTAAAATCTAAAAATAATTAAATTTATATTAAATTCTATAATAAAAATTCGCCGTATGCTATAAAAGTCACAGTAATTCTAGAAAAGAAATGAAAATTAGACATATATAACAGGGGAACTGTATAAAAATAATAAAATAAGAATAAAGTCATAATTGAATTGTGTTTGAATTGTGAAATTTCTGTTTTGTGATAAAAAAGGTATATTCGAAATCGATTGTTTTTTGTATTATATGTAATTAGATAGTCTTATTTTAACTAAACTATCTAGTGTTTTAATATTCTAACCGAAATCCCTACCTATTTTCATTAGTAGAATAACAAGGGAAGTGGCGAATTAAATCGATATTGGTTATAAAATGGAAGAATTATATTAAATAAGTACTGTTTTTGTCATTGATTTTATGATGGAGATAATTTAAATTTAGTAATAAGGGAATATTCTTTTTTAAAAAGTTGCTAAATATGTAACAGTAAACTAAATAAATTCTATGTAAAAATTAACGCATTGTACGATATAAATGATATATATCTAGTATAATTGTACTTTCTATATATAGTAGTAATGGGGTGAGAAAATGAAGGTTAACAGAAAATCAATCATCCTTTCAATTGTAGTCGTTTTTCTTTCTTTCATAGCCTTTTCAGGAAGTGTCTCTGAAACTGCATATGCAGATGATGAAAGTAATGGTTCTACTATTGCAGGTGTTAATGTAAAAGGACTAAATAATAGTGAAATCAAAGCGGCTTTAGAAACAGCAATCAATCAATGGTCCACTCAACTAATCATTGTATCAGGTGGGGGAATGCAACTAGAAATTGATCCAACAATATTGGCATTCGATCTTGAAGCAACGATTGTTCAATATGAACTATTAACGGACAAACCTTGGTATGCGTTTTGGCAATCCGAAAGAGTCGTTCAACTTCCGTTAGTCATCGCATCAAATGAACAAATTTATGAACAAATTTCACAAATAGGTATTTGGGATGCGGATGAAACGTACAATTTACTCGTAACGCAAGCTTCTTATTTAAAAGAACATGAAATTGAGGCGAAAGTTTTAGATTTATCCCAATTTGAAAATGAACGACTAGCGTTTGCGATTAAAACGATTCCTGAAAAAACGCAAGGGATTTCACATATTGTAGGAAAAATTAATAATACAGTTATTAATCCTGGAGAAACATTTTCGTACCTTGAAACATTAGGAGACGATGCTCAGTTAGCGAATGGTGAGGCGCACAATTTTGTTGCATCCATGCTATACAGTATTGTACTAGAGACAGAGTATGACATTGTGGAACGTACGCAACAATCATCCATTCCAACAGCTGTGGACCCTGGCTTCGAAGCTTCCATTAGTCTAGCAAACTATGAGGATTTAAAGTTTATGAATAGTTCTGAACAAGTGTCGAAAATCAAACTTTCCATCGAAGGCAACTCATTAAAAGCGGAACTGTATTCTAGTATCAAAGGAGCGAGTGTTTCGATTCGCATCGATCAAGCATCGATTGCACCAAGAATCGTTCATCGTTATTCAAGTAAATTACCAGTAGGGAAGCAACAGGTTATTCAAGAAGGGTCAAAAGGATTGCGTGTAGAAGTATTCCGCACAATTTCTGAAAGTGGACATGCAACAGAACAAAAGGTAAGTCGAGACTACTATTCACCGACAAACCGAATTGTTTTAGTGTCATCCAGACAACCAGCTGAAGGAACAGCCACAAATGACACAGAAAAAACATCAACAATGGGTGAACAAAACGATAATATAGACGACAAAAAAGATAAAGACTTAGAAATTGATTTAGACGGTGATGGACTACCAGATACAACGATAGAAAAGCCAATTGATGAAAAAGAGTTACCAAAAGGTAGTTATTACGATAAAGGCGGAAATTTAATTACTCCATAGAGAGGAGGAACTTTGATGAGACCAACGACGAGAAAGCGACTCGGTGATTTACTCGTAGAAGCGGGAGTTGTGACATCTGAACAAATTGACTATGCATTAGCAAATAAATCAAGAGATGAAAAATTAGGAGACTTCTTAATTCAAGAAAACTTCTTAACTGAACAACAACTGATCGAAGTGTTGGAGTTTCAACTCGGGGTACCACATATTAACTTAAACCAATACACAATCGATCCAGAACTTTTACAATTAGTCCCTGTAGAGCTTGCAAAACGCGCTCAAATTATGCCTATTCGACGAGACAAAAATAAACTGTTTATCGCTATGGCAGACCCAATGGATTACTTCGCAATTGAAGAAGTTCGAATGGCAACAGGTTGTCAAATCGAAACGAGTATTGCGGCAAAAGATGACTTATACCGTACGATTACAAAATATTACGATTTACAAGAGTCGATGGAAGCAGCGCTTTCTGACTTAGGAGTAGATGCACAG
>Ga0068630_1000150_pt1 | contig 19035 bp, 10 predicted proteins | sample InSIn4gowninarea_FD_77433 | JGI IMG/M metagenome (GOLD analysis project Ga0068630, IMG submission 77433) | Clean room microbial communities from NASA Spacecraft Assembly Facility at Jet Propulsion Laboratory, Pasadena, California, USA -... ... | reverse complement strand
GCTACCGACCTTTCGAACTTGAGCCATCTTACTGGTATCCTACGAGGTGTAGAGGCGCTGGGACAAACAGTTGCTTGGGCGTAAGTTTACTTTTCCACTCCAAGCGTTCGCGTAACAAGGACTAACGAATTTAACAGTATGCAATCTGAAGGTGGCGCGAACCACTTTGTCAGTATCGGTCTCAACTTTGGCATTACAGTACTCTGCGTCTTCCCCACTTGGGTAGTACTATCGGAGTTGGAAAAGAGCCACGAGGTTCAAGTCACGGAAGAGGTGGCAAAGGATCATACCCTGAAAGACACAGCTTGATGGATCCTCCTACAATTGGTCCAAGTGCTTTTGCGGTTTGCCAGATAGCGAGATAGAAAGCGCGGTCTCCCGGTGATGGATATCCGATGATGATGGCCGCTTCAGCAGCCCAGAAGAACCCAGCACTGATACCGCAGAGTGCGGATCCAAACAGCATGAACCAAGTGTTGGCGGATACATTGTTAGTGTACAGACCAGCGCCGTAAAGAGGGTATCCAATGGCGCCCAGGGCGAGTCCGTATTTCAGGCCAATGCGGTTGTTGATGGCTCCAGCAGCAACACAGACGATAGCGAAGAGTCCGTATACTAGAGCGTTGGCTGCACTAACGGCGTAGGGCTCGGCAGCACCGCCGGCTCCAAGCCCTCCAAGCGCATCCCACATTCCTGGAGCCGTAAACGAGACACCGCATGCTACGAGGATCTGAAACGGTACGGAGCGGAAAAACGGTCCAGAACCCTTGATGGACGAGCCATCAGGCCCAGACAGGGAGGAAGCAGAAGACATGACGACAACACGCTGCTCAAGAGAGAAAGAGAGACAAAAAACGTCGAAGTGATGAGGATGAGGAGAAAAGCCTCAGTCTAGATGAAGAGAACTACATTGTTTTATGACGGCAAGCAAGAAGCAGTGCGATCCTTGGCGCGCGGCCTTGGAGCCCAATTTTTTTCCATTTAGTGATGAGGTTGAGGCGATCGAGACGTTTGGTGTTTTCTATGGGGCGAGCACGACATCTGCGCTAAATGACTCGCGCGAACCCTTTTGCGAACCTTGCACCCCCCGGCCTCGGACCCTTTTGACATGACTTCATCCAGCTTTTCCTCGTGGCTTACCGGGTTTAGTACGGCTTTCGTCGGTTTGAGGGTGTTCCTCCGCGATGGAGGGCTGCTTGGCCATATAGTTGTTGAGAAGGATGGTATTTGGAATACGGTGCCGGAAGCACGTTATTGTTGGGGTAGCGTCTGGCTGTCAGACAGTGGCAAATCATAGGGCGGGACTGTCCGTTGTCATTACCTTATGTGTGGACAGTCACTCCCATTTCATTATTAAACGATGGGGTCCCGTCCTGCTTCGGATGAGATATGTCTCACCGCCTCGCTGTCGACATTCGCCCTGGAGATCTGGTTCTCCCTGCCGAGGTTTTTACGTACTCACTTGGATGCTATACAGCATTTGTTCATGTGGTAGTTGCAAGTGTACTTGAGCTATACACAAAAGCTCTTGTCGTTCTCTGGAAGCAAGAGAGCTGGATTTGTGTTGTCCTGGAAACACTCATATGTGCAGCGATTGTAAATGTCGGTCCAAAATAGGGTTCATTTCTGTCAGGGGTCCATATATTCTACCGCCTCTAAAATGAACCCAGGAGAATGCTCAGAGACATCTCAGGCATCTGCTTTACTATGCCCATTGCTTCTGGAAATGCAGGCCTAGACGTATAACTTGCCACGTACATTGTGTATAATCTGCGGGATCAGTCGGAGCATTCGAACATGCAAGTACTACAACATAACGTTGTCTTGTTTGTTAGCTGCCACACCATTCAATCCGAGGCAAAATTGAAGCGGACACACTTCTTTCAGTCGGAATGGTGCGGGTCTAGTCTTTCGATTTGATGCGAACATCAATAAGCGGCATTGCGTGATCGGATGCAAAATTGAATTTGACGATAATTGGCCTGTGCATGGAAGCGTCAATATATCGCCTACTTTTTAGCTGGACCAGAAGATGGGATTGTTGATGAATCCTCTCAGTAAAGTGCTGCATATAGCCACATGCAGTGATGTGGGCTCGAAGCCTAGAAGGCTTCCATCGGCTAAGACAGCTTCGAGCAAGCCCTGAAACCTGCCAGTGCAGCATCATGTGTCTCCCGAGCAGACTCTCGGCCTCTTGACGAGAATATGTCTCAAAATTTTAAGCGTCGCAGGTGCCAGGGATCTCCAAGGTCGGTGAGAAGGTACTTATGGACGGCACATGCGGCAAGTTATCCCAGACTATTTCTTTTCGGTCTGGTTTCGGTGTCGAGAATGCGCCAGAGTAAATATATCTAGTTGCGACGGATCCCTCTGGGATACGCATGGACGAGGTTCAGGGGATATGTGAAGCGTTGGTCCACTTGACGATCACCGGCTGGCTGGAGGCATACTGTTGCTGATCTGTACTGTAATAAATCATTGCTCAAGATGGCTATGCCTATCTAACCGTCATGAACCGAGGCTTTTGTTGTACAACGCAGTGTGGGGTGAACAGGTAGTAGTTGGGAGACGTTGAGCAAAAGTCGAGAGCGCAAGCAGGAAGCACCACCAAGCACAAAACGCAAGATGTCGTTTCCGAAATAGGGTTTTCAAGATTAAAGGCCACGCGTGAGGCGGAATTGTAGACTGCGAAGGCTGGTGAGGTGGGACATGTTCAGTGTTGAAGACGGGGCGGTTCGCAGCTCGCAGTTCGGGGGTCCGCATTGCGCGCTAACGCCCAGAACTTCCCCACCAAAATTTCCTGGCGCGAAAGTCTCCCATGTTCCTTCACCTTCACCAGCACCAGCAATGAACGCCGAGGCATATCTGCGCAAGCAGGGCTGGCAGGGCTCCGGTCACTCTCTCGATAAGACCGGTCGCGGCATCAAGAAGCCGCTCCTCATTGCGCACAAGAACGATCAATTGGGACTCGGCAAGAAGAAGGCGGCGCATACAACAGACGATCAGTGGTGGCTGCGGGCCTTTGACCAGAGTCTGCAAAGCATAGGCACTGGTAAAGATGTACGGACCTGAGAGGCGCCCTTGTGCGCGTCAGCAAAGGGATACAGGCAGGCTAATACCTATGTGCAGAGTACGCTGGACCAGATCCGCACACAGGGCATCTATCGCGGCGGTCTCTACGGCTTCTTCGTCAAGGGCGAGTCAGAAGGGGGAACCATTGGAGACACGTCGGCGGCCACCACTGACGTATCAAACCCCTCGTCCGGCGCCAACACGCCTCCAACCTCTGCCTCCGACACCGACGCGCCCGAAAAGACATCGGACAAAAAGAGCAAGCGCAAGCGGGATGACAGAGAGGCAACAGTCAGTAAAAGGAACAAGAAGACCAAGAATGAGGAGTCTACATTGAAAACATCGAAACAAGACTCGGGCGCCGTGGCTAAGAAGCTTGCGAAGCTAAAGCCTGCGGAAAAAGTCGAATACGAGACACGCGCAGCCGCAAAGGGCCAGACGCTCGAGCAATACGTCCTCCGTCGCATCCAGAAGAAGACGGAAAAGAACACGTCCGAGCCTGACGAGGCATCCAAGGTGAATAAACAAAAGAAATCAGACAAGAAGCAGAAGAAGCTCGACAAGGCGGCTAAGAAGCAATAACGCCGTATGCGTAAAGGCAGCAGCTAGAGGCGCGGTTGCGAGACCATATACCGTGCTCTGCCAAGCGCATCGAGCTCAGACTAGATAGCGCTTCGAAAGCCTCCATCCGCTTGAGCCCCAGCCCAGACGAAACTGCGAGCTCTACTTGGGCTAGGCATCATCTGCCAGAGGTCAAATACTAGGAAGGAATGCTGGGACTTGCTCAGGAGGACAACTGCCGAGGCCGAGTCAAGGCAGGCCGAGTGGGAAACTAGACTGCCTACACAGGATCAATGGACTTGGCAAAAGGGGTACCTGCGCATTCAATCGTGAGGGCAGAAGGCGAAAAGCGGACAAATCCCACACCTCAAGAGCAAGAAGGATCCAAGAAACGGCATGAAATAGAGCCAAAAGCAGCCTCATAAAATGTCCGCTGGGGTGTCTCGGTGGTCAATATTTCTATCATCCCATCTACAAATGTATACAAATATGGCAGAATATATGCCATACAAGTTCCATCTAAACACAAAACATATCATCCTCTTCTGCATCCTCCTGATTGTCTCCCAACATTCATCGTCCCTTGATCTCATCATACATCAACATCATCCAATCATCCCATAATCATACATCCCACGAGGAAAACAACCGACCCGAGGAGGATCTCTATATAGCCATCCTCCTCATCTCACACGCACAAACTCATCCCGCCTTCCCGCTCAGAATCCAAGGTCGTCGTTCCCAAAACTCATCTTTGATAATATCAACATGCTCCATCAACACCGTCGCTTTACTCCTCTTCTTACGGTCTTTTTCCTTTTGCGTGCGGCTCATGGGTGCGGGGTGGCTCTCGGCGTTACTTTGAGGTTTGGTCTCTGGTTGCTTGTCTTTGGATGAGCTGCTGCGCTGTTTGCGGTCCTTGGTGTTTGTGCTGGTGCCGGTAGTCGGTCTTGATGTCGTCGGGGCTTTGGCTTTGGGGAGTGGAGGAGGCATGTTGCTGTTGCTTGGGGTACTGAAGCTGGGGAAGGGCTGTGTTGTGGGATATGGCTGCGATTTTGGTGCTGGTGACGCTGCGGAAGAGGCGAGTGTGTGGATGTCGGGGCTGGAGTATGGGTACTGTAGTGATGCGGATGTAGCTGCCGTTTGTGTAGTGGCGGAGGCTGGAGCTGGAGCCGATGCTGGTGTTGGTGTGGAAATGGCATGGAGTTCTGCGATGCCTGGATGTGCGGCCTGGGCATCTGTCCAGACTTGGCCTCCCCTGTTGGACGAGTCACTCGTTCTCCGTGGTGGTGTGCCCTTCGGACTGCTGGCTATGACCTTCTCTCTTGTTCGCGTCTCTTCCTCTGCACTCATTGGCGGACTTGGTAGCGCCTTGTTCTTTTGTATTGGTGGACTGACTCGTCGAGGTGGTGTCGATACTGCCTCTCTGGCACTGGCTCCCTGCTCTTTCTCATCATTGACGCCCCTCGTCGCTCTCAACGTACTCGTTGATCGATGGACAGGTAGCGACAACTTCCTCGGCTTGCTGTTAGCCGGTATGCTCGACATGCGCAGTGGGATGGATGGTGGTCCCACAGGGGCCTTGCTACTGGAGGCGATGTAGGTTGGGAGTGAGGGCTGGCTGGGTGAGCGTCGCTTGAGTGTGGGAGACTGGGTCTGTGATGGTCGTGATGTCGCAAGTGAAGCTGAAGCTGAGTGTGAGAATCCCCGGCTCAGTGACGACATCCCATTATGACGATATCCGGCAATCGGGAAGTCGGCGGGGAAGTCGTGCTGTGGTGTCGTGGGAGAGAAATTTGTGCGTGTCGTCGGGTTTGGTGCGTTCAAGGAGAGTGGAGGCTTGGTGCTTGGTTTCAAAGTTGGCGGAGACAGAGGCAACGGGATCAAAGAAGGCAGTGGTTGCTTGCCATTGGAGTGAGATTTGGTAGCCCAAGTAGCAGTCGAAGGCGGCGAAAGCGGGAGAGACGAGTCTGAGACATTGGCGCTACCTTGAGCACTAACAGGATTGGACCGGAGTGGGTTAGGAAATGCTGATCTCTCCATTGCGGGCGGGGATGGCGGCGGCGAGGGAGTTGATGCTGCCGAGAGAAATGTCGGGCGAGCGCAAGGGCCTGGAGATGTCGTGAAATCGGCCTGATCTGGCAGCAGTGGAATAGCCCTTTCAATCGATTGGGATATCTTGTGCTTGGATGTTCTTCTGGGAGTTGGCTGAGCTAGCGGTGGAGTAGGAAAGTCTGCAAAGAGGGGTGTTGACGCCTCTTCGACTGGTGGTGGTGGTGGAGGCGGCGGGGGAAAGAACTATGAATGTCAGATGTCTTGGATCGGGATGTCAATCTTAGTCAAGCATCGCTTACGTCTCGATATAGAACTGTGCCTTTCTTGAAACACTCTGGCTCCTTGTTGTAGTTTATGCCGAATTCCTTGAACAGGATCTCGTTCTTATCGGACGATACCGTTCCCTTGAGCCTTTGTTCCGCCTCACGCGCTCCCATGCCACCCTGCTGAACAAGGGTCCAGAACGTGGTGTTGTATAGATTGTTGATGTGACCTAGATCGTGGGTCAGCCCCACTGCAGGTATCGGTAGTGGACTCGCGGAGATTGCAGGGATCCGAAACACAAACGGAAGACGCGGGTATGGCGTGTTACTTACAGTCAACTTGTCGCCAACTCATGTAATCCCGAAGATTGGAGTCGCTCGGATAGCAAACTGCACGGCCATCGAAGGAGGGAAGAGGGGGAGTGAGCGGCTTATCCGGAAAGTATTTAGACCACGAATACACATAGTAAGAAGTGAAAGTCGAGACGATTGTCGTGGTCAGCTTGCTAGTCACGGGTCAGTACTCGAATAGAAACGTGCGGCAAAATCTAGTTGCGCCAATGAGAATATGTTCATACCTGGCTCGTCGCTCGAATAAGGCGCAGTCCTTGTGGAAGACGAAACTACGGCCCACGTCAGCTCAGTGGACTTCTGAAACATGCGCCCCAATCCATGTACAAACCACGCGAGCAGTTTTGAGGATGCACAATGGGACTGTAATCTTTCTCAAACATGGTATCCTCCAATCAAGGAATTGAAGTAGGGCATACCTATATTCGTCGCTGTTACCGAAGGCGAGTACAAGGTCGGGAAGTTCACGCATGACAGCCTCGGCTGCGGCGTTCATGACGTCCAAGCCATTCTTATCGTTCGGCTTGACGAACTCGTATTTGGTTGTGAACCTAGCGGCAAACTGTTAACGACGGCCGCTTAAGGTTGTACAAGAGCCGGAATGTTTGGCCTGGGGCAGCGATGTCCGTTCACGCAACCCTACTACGGGTACCTGCATATCCCGGCCGAGAGTTACCAGCTTTGGGGGAAAAGAAGGAAGAAAGAACAATGAAGGTCGACGTACTTGGAAAAACCACGACCATCTATTCGCACTACAATCCAGGTATTGGCCAGTAAGGTGTCGGGCTGCTCGAATAAGCGAACGTATTCATACCTGATGGTGGTTAGTCAAGGCCCGTTGCGCTTGTGCAGGCGTTCAGCTCTGTTTGAGCGCGGCAGCTTCCCCACCCGCTCGCGAAGCTATACCATTACTCACTTGCTGTTCGCCATTTAGTCTCGGGCCTAGCGATATCAAGAATTTGGTCTTGTCGCAAGCGCAATGCATAGTCCTTCAGAGGTTGACGAGAGGATGACGGGCGTCAGCGCGAACTTGTTTGCAATTCGGGAGTGCGTAAGTGTGGTTATGAAGGCTGAGGGACTCCGGGGCTAAGGCTGACGAGCTCTGCAGCACAGCAAAAAGACGGTGTTTCAGGTTCGAAGCTGTTATGCAGCTACCGCGACAAGCTTCTCCAGCCGAATGAAGCGCGGACGACGAGTGCGCAACTGGCATTCTCCGGGTCGACCATTATGCATTGTGTGGACGGGGCCATAGAAAGTCTTTCAGTCTATGGCTCAGTCCCCACCCTCCGTTCCGGAAGATCTGCACTAGCGCCAGGGCCAGCCGTCATCTTTCCCCTTCAAATTCCTAGAAATTTCCACCCTCTCCTATCATGATTACTCCTCTCGTCTTGTCCCAGCAATATGTATGACGACTTCCAAGCCTGTACAAACATGCTGACCATGTATACCATTACTTTGTGGCGCGCAGTGGTGACCAATCGCCCTCCCGCATCGCATAAGCGACACGTATCGAGCACCGAAACGCCGAAACACTCACGGTTCTTTCCAGTCCCACAGCTAGATACTGGAGCGGAACGAGCGGTGAGGCTGCTAAAAACCCATCCTGGTGTCGCTCACGTCTGCTCGGTACGTGTGACAGCTCTTACGGGCTTGATGCTGGGAGCGAAGCCGTCGTCTGACGTATACGGGGCGCCGGAGCTTTAAGGGCACCAACTAAGACCAGCCACAACGCCTTTCTCAAACAGCAACACCATGCAAAATATAGGTGCACAGCCGATGACTGACCGGAAATTTATCACACATTGGCTTGCTTACGACGTTGATCGCCTGGATGCTCGGCAATTGCTTCGCGACGCGTAGCCTGAGAACCTAGCCCCTTGGGCCCTTCCACCCTACGATATCCAGATAAGCACATCCTAGATATTACGGCTTACTGCAATGGTTCTCATAGATCTTTTCCTGCCGCACATTCCGCTATGATCATGTTCCAGCACGTGGCTCGGGGATCTTGACACACGATCATCACTACATTTCCTACTAGCCCACTGCACCATTGCGATTCCCTACCCAATCACGAAATCCGGAAATTTATATTTAAGCTTCACAAACTCAAATTCTGTGGCCAGCCTTACACAATCACCAGGTATTCCTTGCGGTAAATGGCCCGGACCGGCGCTACCAAGGAGCGGATCTTTGTGTCAATGTCGGCATTGCTGTAGACCCGCCGTCTTCTCCAGTCCCCGCACATCACGATCAGTTCGTCCGTCATCGCGTGTCTAGCTCGACCGACGTCATCTGAAGAGGGTCGCATTATGCGCCCTCAGCAGTAAGCAACATAGTGTACCCATAAGACGTTTCGTCTCAAAATCTCAGTCTTCCTCGAACGCCCGCTCAAGGTTTCGTACCTTGGCCTCTGAGACGTTGTGCGATCATGGTTTCTTCCTAGTGGGAAAGCAGTCACTAGGTTGAAGCTCTTACTCCGACTTTGTATGCGTACGTACTCCTTGGCCTTCGGCTGTGGTGCAACACTATCGGAAGGCCCGCCAAGCCTCTGGCCAGCTATCAGTGAGACGAGATCTTCTTGGACCTGTTTCGCACTACTGTCAGCTCTTGACGATCTACAAAGAATGATTCGGAATGTTCCTTATTTACCGACAAAGGTGCCTGGTCGTTTCCGATTCCCTGGTATGTGCAACGTCCTGATTCCAAATGGTGAGCTGACGTTCGCGAATACGGGGTGCTGTTGAAGAAATCTGTGGCACTCTAATACTCCTATTTCGAGTACGACTATCCAAGATTCGCCATCTCGCCCACATATCAAAGGCGATAAAAGCAAAAAAAGTAAGGGTGATGATTGCGGCCTGTAACTCATTGTCTTCTGAACCTTCCACCACGAAAAGATCAAACAACTTCGATACTCAACGTACAACTTCAACTCCACCGGCATAACAAGGAGTCATGACCGAAAACAGAACACGGCCTAGACCTTTGCTCGACCCGGCCCGTCTCCCCACACCATGTGGATTACGCGGGGCTACACAAGCAAAGTCCAAGCATCCTCCAAGAGTCTGTTGGGATATTCTTAATACGCCGTTAAGCATGCATCGGCGTCCGGAAAACTCGTTGACCGAATGCGCGAAGGAAGTACTCGGACTGAAAACATTGAATGTCCGGTTTTGGATAGTTGCGTACTAAGTAAGTAAAGGTAATCGATACATTGCTTGCGAATGGGTTAATGTGATGTCGCCTGTTCACCCTCTAGTCACTAGGTAATGCAAAACCTTGTCAGTTCTCTAATGTCATGTATTAGACACGTAGCCGGATAGGATTACTTACGTGTACTTTGCTTATTATGTAGCTACAATAATATTGTTAGTAATAGGCTGCGTTTAGTGTACCTTCATCAATAAGATTTTGTGAATTAAAAATTTGTTCTTTACTTACTTACACCCACAATCAGCAATTCTTGTCTCGGAAAGACCTCAGCGGCTTCTGCATTTAGAAGACATACAAAGGTAGAACCTAAATCGTCGTAACTTAATACAACGTACTATTTACTTTTGTAGCAGATTTACTTGTTACTCCCTTTTATCTCGAAGAATAGCAGGACAGTGATGTGATGTGGGGAAGAAATGTGCATGACAAGCTTGACAGGATGCTAAAGAACTCCACAAGTTTTCCGAAAGCACTATGTCAGTGTGTGGGGTGATTGACATCTCCACGCCAAGAGATAAGATGCGAGCGGATAAGATATCGAACACGTGGGCGGAGACATGTGACCCGAGAGATTGAAGAGATCCATACACGTCCTCTTTCACCCAACATCATCGCTGTCTCGAATTTCAAACAGACGTAATAATACTCATGATGAAGCCACAATGCTTATATAAATTGAATTCGCGAACTTGGTGTAAACCACAGTGCGCCTCTCCATTATGCTTGGTGCGCCAAAGGATTACTTTTACAGTTCGGCGCGAAGAGACACAAGAGCATCAATGGGGTGATTAATGCGGGAACATTTACTGCCACCCTGAATGCTTATGGAGAGCTCATTCAAAGGCAGTGGATCCATCTAAGGTAGCAAAAGCCCGTGCGTGCAAGTTGGACGTAATTGTGGATGCCAGCACTGCGAAGCGATGGACGGCGCATCCAATCATCACTCATTTCGAGATGCTGGCGCAAAGGTGAGCGCAATGCGTCAACGTAGTATCGAGATGTATGCAAGCGACATTGCAGTACTCAGGTCCGATCCCCGTTTACGTCAAATGTATCAGCATTTGATTATGCGGCCTACGGAGGAGGGCTACGTGAAGATCCCGGGACCAGCTTATAATTGTATACTAAACGTATTTTCCGCAAGAATTACCGTGACTGATGCAAGATATTTACGCACGAAGACTGCCGAGCAAGTGATTGAGAATGTATTAGTAGAGATGGAGATCTGGCAGTATCGAGTGCGCTCGGGTAGAGCCAAACGGCTCGCCTAATCAAGGAGTAGGCTGGGCTGAAACGGTGGGTTGTGATATGGGGAAAGGCGTTCATCTAGCACGGGGCAACTAGAGGTTCGATGGACACGAGGATTGTTGTTCGCGTGTAGCTGGGTTGTGAAGGGCATGGATGCTCAACGAAGGAGGCGTCGACGTATGTATAGCGATAGCAACATAACAAGGAAACGTGAGTCGCAAAGAATCATCGCGGAACCTGTTCTAGAAGGATGGTCAGCGTTGAGCCAGAGTCGAGCTTGGTTGTAGGTAGACTTAGGAGCAGGCCCTGGACTGCATGGTCCAGGCCAACGAAGTCGGTACGCGATTAGTATCTGAGGTTGGAGGGAGCGTGATACTCAGACGAGCGAAAATTGCGGCGTTGATGTTGACGTGCACTAAAAGCGATCACTGGCTGCTGTTACGTCTGTGGCATAGTGGGATTTGTCACTGAGGCATTTGTACGGACGAGGTTCGGGCTCGGTTCTTATCATTTGAGGAAGTTCTCCACAACTGAAGGATGCAGTGCAATCTGAGGTCCACTTTCGCTGCTGTCCGCGGAGACGGACTCGTGGGGGAACGGTGGTCGGAGCCACTGTCGGATAAAGTAGTCCATTAGGGCAGATACTAATTGCAAGCGAATGCAAGACTAATAGTATAGATGTGGTGGAAGAGGGTTCCACTTACAGAGTCATTGGGCAAATTGTTATTGGCAAATGAGTGGTGGCGTTTGGGTAGACACAATTGTTCGTGTAGGTGCATTGTCCGGTCAAAATAGCAAAATTCCCATTGAAGTGTCGGTGGGAAAAAGGAGAAGTGTGTTTAGCCGATGGGCCCTAGATCCAAAGATGCATGAGAGACGTGTGAAGAAAAGTCCAAGGAAACTCCTTGTATCACATCAGAGGACGATGGAAAATGTTAGCTACATCAGGGGGCGGCTACTCAGCGGGTCAAGGAAGGGAAGGGAGAGTTGGGCTAAGGGGGGACGGGGAGATTGAAAGACCCCCAGGCCCAACGAGTCTCGGCCTCATGTCGGTTCACCGTCGGTTAACATGGTGAACTATTCGCACAGTGGAGCAAGACTGGAAGCTGAGAACTTGGCGGGTGAGATGGTGGGACACATGACTGCTCCAGAGTAGCAGAACCTGGAGATGGCGGGACCTCCACATGAGGCTCCGTACTTCCGATGGGATTATCGGAGTTTGGCAAAGCCTTGGGAACCGGGGCTGGGCTTGGAAGGAAGCGATTAAGGCGTGCACATGAGAAGTCGGAGATTGAACCAAGCGCGACGAATGGACAGCCCTTGTGCGGCACAGCGTCTGTGTCGCGCGGGCGTAGTACGGTGACTACTGTGGACCTGGCAACCTAGCATAGACCTCGCGTCGAGCAGAAACCCCATAGCTGGGAGATTAGCAGAGATGGACAGTAAACGGTGCTCGACTACGATGGTGGCCGTTTTCCCCAGTTCCAGCGTCCTGGTGGCAGGTCTCACAACGGCACCCAAGTGGAATCAGAGCAAGCGACTCGGTGGAGGTCGGTCGAAAGTACAATGGATGCTGCGATAGTTATTGGCGGACTTTTGGACAGACCCTGGGGTCCAGGGAAGCGGCTGCCGGTGTGGTTGAAAAGTGGGTATTGTTGTGATTATCAATACGGCATTTGCATAAAGCGGAGACCCCGACATTGCTGGTAGCTCCGGTGACAGGATGGAGTGTGTGCCGCTTGGCAGGGACACGTGAGAAAGCGCGGTGTAGTATGCGCCGAGGCGGAGACAACGAGTGGCCTTTTAGGCTGTTAAAGTGGGTAGTTGTTGTGTTTGGTGCGTTTTAGCAGACGAGAAGGGAGCCGTCTTTTCCGTGGTAGTGGTATGGTTGCGGGAGATGGCTGCTGTATGTAGGCGGAGAGTGATGGGGAACTGGAGAGATCGGCGCAGTAATTTTTGCTGGGTCGTGGGGAAGACGGGGTCGGCAAGCGGAGGCAGCGACGACGACGGTCGCCAGCCTGGTGTAGCTGGGTGTTTTGGTGTGCGTGTCCCTCTTGGGGTGCGTGCTGCGTGCTGTAGTGGTCGCGACGAGGGATGCGGCGAGCGCGCCAAACGAACCGGGCCTTCCTCTTTTGGGCGACCCGGATCAGCACATTGTGAGAGCCTCATTCCCCACGCTAGACCCGCGAACCGCTGACCCGAGAGGCTCTACCGCAAGATCCACACGAGCCTCTCCGAATGCTAAGCATCTGACATTGGCAACTTATCCCGCATTGGCAAGACGAGCGCCATTTCTTCGTTGCCGCGAGCCGACGACGTGCGTGTTACCTAAACATGACAATATTGCGGCGCGGCCTCACCATCTCAATGTTGGGGAGCAAGTCTGGGGTCGGAAGAAAAAAGTTCGCTCCCAGCACCCTGGCAGGCCCATCGCCCATCGCCTTGACCGAATCATGGCTTCCCGGCCGGTATTCGTCACCGCAGCAATTCTGCCCGACAGAGGAGCCTCCTCGAGCCTCCTGCTGCACTCTAAGTCACACGCGTTGGGTAGCGCTTCCGCCCATCACCACCAACTTCGTCACCGTTGCAGTTCAAGCTCCACATGGAAGAGCTTTGTTAGTTAAGATCGGCAGCCAAGTTGAAGAGGCTGCAGAGCCTCACGCGCACGGTTGGTTAGACCCTGCATGCAATGGGATGACCTCGCCGGTGTGATGACGTCAAGTCCGCAATCATGTTGAGATGGGAAAACTCAGGGCGCTACCAACTCACTAGGGCATGTCGCCCGAGCTTGCGCCTACACCAATACATACCCACCCAGGCCTTGGTGACGAACGCCCAGTGTTCCCTGCATCAATCATCATCTTGACATGTCGCTCGAGGGCGGGATTGGCGACTCGGCGTGGCGGACAGGCTCGAAATCGGTCGTTCGCCGGTCCTGTGCGCGCGCTTTCCAACGGCTGGCGAACCACTCGTTCAGCCCGCGTTTTGTTCGCATTCACCCCCAGCATCATCCCGATGCTCATACCCATGTGACGCAATGTGGAGGTAACCTCGGGCTAAGACAAGAGGCATCCTGTGCCGAGCGCGCTTGTTGCACCGCAAGCGTCCTCCGCTCTTCTCCAAGATTGGCCCCAAGATGCTTTGCTCCACAACACGGCCCTGTTAGACTCCTCGTATCTCCACAGTTTATTTGCGCCTCTCCCGCCAGCTGCAAGGCTCGCATTGTTACAACACCAGCCAAGGCCAAGATGTTGGAAAAAATCGTTATCTAGTTTTCTCCACGCGTCAGACGGCATCTTGGTAGCGTATCTTTTAGTGGACCGGCGACTGACTACCTGCACCACGTTTTTGCCGAGGACCCTTGTACTGGTATTGGGGATCATCATTTAAAGGTGTACCCTCTCCCCAGCCTTCTCATCCCCAGCATCTCCTCACTTCACTCCAGCTTTACATCGATACAATCGCCACCATGCCGCCACGTATCAAAGAAAGCGACTCTGGTGTGCCCACCTACTGGGGGCAGTCCGGTAGGATGCTCCAGGTCCTTGTGACCATCGTTGCCGTCACCGACTTCCTTCTCTTCGGTTACGACCAGGGTGTCATGAGTGGTATCATCTCTGCCCCTGCCTTCGTCGAAGCATTTCCCCAGGTCGAGAACTCCACCTACGAAGGGTTCGTCGTCTCCATCTATGCTGTTGGATGCTTCCTCGGTGCCTGCTTCATCTTCGCCTTCGGTGACAAACTTGGTCGTCGCAAGAGTATCTTTCTCGGTGCCGTTATCATGATCGTCGGTGTCATTATCCAGATTGCCTGCGTTCCTCCAAACGGTGGTGCTACTGCCCAGTTCATCGTCGGACGATGCATCACCGGTGTTGGAAACGGCATCAACACTTCCACCATCCCAACTTACCAAGCTGAGTAAGTTCTGCCCGGTCCTATGTCCCCCGTACATGTGCTAATGGGCTTCTAGGTGCTGCAAGGCTAAAAACCGCGGAAAGGTCATCTGTATTGAGGGCTCCATGGTCGCCATTGGTACGCTGATCGCCTACTGGATCGACTATGGTTGTCTGTACGGCCCTGATGACTTCACCTGGAGATTCCCCATCGCTTTCCAGTGTGTCTTTGCCACGATTGTCATCATCATGATGACCTCACTTCCCGAATCTCCACGATGGCTGCTCAACCACCACCGCGAAGATGAAGCCGCGACGGTACTGGCTGGTTTGAACGGTGTCCCCCGCGACGACCCCGAAGTCATGCTTCAGATGCAGGTCATTCGCGACGCCGTCATGGCCTCCGGTGGTGGTGGAAAGGTTCCTACCAAGTCTCTTCTCACAGGAGGGAAGACTCAACACTTACGCCGTACCCTTCTTGGTGCTTCTGGACAGTTCATGCAACAACTTTCCGGTTGCAACGCTGTCATCTACTACTTCCCCATTCTTTGCCAGGACGCCCTCGGCACCGACCACAACCTCGCCCTTCTGCTGGGTGGTGTGAACATGATCGTCTACGCCTCCTTCGCCGCCACTTCATTCTTCTTCGTTGAGCGTGTGGGACGTCGCAAGCTCTACCTTATCGGTACCGTTGGCCAGATGATGGCAATGGTTCTCACCTTCGCTTGCTTGATTGACAAGAGTGTCTCTGCACCCGGTGCTGCCGTTGGTCTTTTCATCTACATTGCTTTCTTCGGTGTCACCTGGCTACCTCTGCCCTGGTTGTACCCTGCGGAGATCAACCCTCTCAAGACCCGCCAGAAGGCCAACGCTTTTTCTACCATCAACAACTGGCTGTGGAACTTCTTCATCGTCATGATCACCCCTGTGCTCATCTCTAGCATTGGTTGGGGTACCTATCTCTTCTTCGCTGCTCTGAACGCGTCCTTCCTTCCCATCATCTACTTCTTCTACCCCGAAACTGCTGGACGTTCCCTCGAGGAAATTGACCTCATCTTCGCCAAGGGTTTCACCGAGAAGATTAGCTATGTCACTGCCGCCAAGCAGCTGCCCAAGATGGACGAGGCCCAGATCGCCGAAGCTGTCCGCCAGTACGACATCTCTGACAGCGACGTCGAGGCCCGCTCTGCTGGTGGATCCTTCAAGGAGAAGCGCCATGAAGAGCAGATGAACGAGCCTGTGATTGGCGCAGGTGCGGGAGCTGGAGCATAAGCCTCCTGTTTGCTGAATCGAGTGTGTGAGCGCTGGTCGCAATGATTGCGAATGAGCGCGCTGCGTGCGCTACGACATCGGCGAGCCGATGCATGTTATGCATTAATGTCTGGAGGAAATATACCCGGCGCTGAGTCGCCATCCAGTCCAGGCTTGAAGGAATGTTTACGTGGAGAATTACTCATTTTTACGCTTTGAAGCATGCAGACTGTTTTCTTTTAATTTTTTGCAATGACTGCATAGCATCGCATTATACCATAGATCGACAATAGCGTCGTATACCCAATGATATCTATGATTTCCATAACCTCCCGCCTTTTTCCTCTTGTCCAACATGCAAAGTGACTGTGACAAGGATTTGTGCGCAGTGATTTATGCTTTTGCCATCCGGATCGTGGTCTTGTCAATAGCAATCGGAAACATTGCAGTTTTCATACGAGCATGTATCCTACCAAAAAGTTCGCAATGTTCATGTCTGTGTTCTCGTAGCTGCCGTACCTGTGTCCTGGCCACGTGTTTGCCACCCGCACGTGCCTCGGCCTCTTCGGAACCATTCCGATCTTCCCCAATGCCACTTGGCTTTCATCTTCACGCGCGTCCCCTTGCTTCCCAACGCCCTCAGGTTACCCCACCCATGAGCAGACTATGGCACGAGCAAGTGTGTCGTTTGACACAATCGGGCCCTTTTTAGTGTGGCAATTCCTTTTACCTCTGGTTAGTACCGCCCAAATGAACCGATTCACCAGCATCTAACGCGACACAGGCAGCAGGATGGGTGCAAACAGTCCTTTACAGCATCTTCATTCGCGCCGGCGACCCTAAGCCACAACCGGGCTCCCCGCGCTTCATCAAACATCGTCGTAACATCCTCATAGCTGTCTACGCTGCATACTTTGCCTTTACCATATACGAAGTCGATTTCAACCTCCAGCGTTCAAGCAACGCATACAACGACCTCGGCGTGCCCTTGGATGTTGGCGAGAGTGGGCTGAATTCGCGGTTCAGGAGGCTTACTATCAGGTATCATCCTGATAAGATTGTGCCAAATGTGGACAGAGACGTGGCAAACAACTACTACGTACACCTGAAGCATGCGCGCGACATCATTCTGGATCCTGCGAAGCGTTTCGCGTACGACCGTTTTGGGCCGGATATTCTTGCGCAATGTCAAAGCTGCCTGACTATCAAGGATTATACTGACAGTGCGCTGGCCACTGCCGGCACAACCTACGGCGCTCTGTTAATCGCGTTGATCGGTGCGAATGCCCTTGGGTTTCTGACGGATGGTGCGTACTGGCGCTACCTGGGTCTTCTTGCAGTCGCAACCTTTGAATTGCGCACAGCTCTACGTCCAGATCATCCTGCTCTTCTCTCCAGATACCTGAACCCGCTCCTTGCATCCACCAACTTTCGCCCCGCATACCTGCCGTTTCAAGTTCTCGCCATCATAAAGAAAGCCGCCATTTCTCTCACTCAGTTCCTCGCTCTCCTCATGCCACTTTATCGCATCGACCCGCAGAACCCCTCCAAGCCCACCGACGACACCGAAGACACGCGACACAAGCAACTCGACCGCCTCGGCGCGTTGGTTACTGAAAACAACAAGGATGCAAATAGGTTATTGGAGCTGGAAAGCATACCTTACAGGGACAACGAGAAGGCAAAGAGCGAGCTAAGAGAGGCGCTCAAGAAATACATGTTGCAGAACGTGGTGCACCAAGAGAAGGAAGTCAGGAATGCGATGGGAGAGGTTATGATGAGAAAAAGGACAGGTGTGCCACATGGCGCTCAAGGAACAAAATAGATTTCGTGATATAGACGACCGGTAGCACTCCACGGGGTCTGCCATCCTCCAGCAATACATTCAACCATTGTCTAGCGAAGCCATTGCGGGCAAGACTCCACCGCCTTCCGACGCATTGCCTGTGCAAGCTTGTCCCGAATACCAGGTCGAGACGGCATGTTGTTTACGAGTATCATGGCAACTAATAAAATACGTTGGGAGGCTACGATGCCAGGTTTGGTCACGTATCCGACGGTTTTCTCGAATTCTTCTCCCCGCCCAAGAACGAGCCGTGACGATCCGCTAAATTCCCCGCAGGCTCCCCACAACTTATTCCTCTTCACGCCATGCCTAGGACCAATTCAGCATCGTCGACACCGGCTTCATGGAACATTTTGCAGCCGTCGGAAGAATGTTCCCCGGTTTAGCCTGTGATGAAGGTACGATGATGTCGTCACGCAGTCGGTATACGAGGCATGTCCATATGTATTGCCGAGATGCCTCAAATGCTATGAAGCAACGACAATAGTAGCACAGCATCAATCTTTGCATCCTCCCTATGGCGTCCCTTCGAGTCGCCGCTCTCTCACTAGCGGCCAGCGCTGCTTACGCCTACCCTACCGCAGACGGCGCGCATACTGCAAGCTTAAGCATCCCGAAAACTGCAGCGGGAGCCTCAATCCCACACACAAACTCTTTCGCTTCGTTCTCGTTTGAACCTGCATTCTGGGTCGATTTCTTTGGAAATGCCAGCACTCCCAATAGCCTTACATTCAAGGCATTGGATAGAATCCACGAGCATGGCGGGCGCCCGGTGATAAGGCCCGGCGGTATTACCATGGATAGCATGGTATTTGATCCAGAAGGGGGTGATGTCGCGCGAACGACTAGCCCTGAAGGTGGCGTCTGGCGGACAACTGTTGGGCCAGAGTACTATAAGAGCTGGAGCAATTTCCCGAATCAAACAAAGTTCATTTCCACGCTTAACTTTGGAAATGAAAGCTTGGAAATATCCAAGGGTCTGGCAGTTGCCTCCCTCACATATCAACCAGACAAGATCGCATATCTGGAACTTGGCAATGAACCTACCAACTACGAGGAGAGCCGATGGAACGATTCCACTGAAGCCTATGTGAAGCAATGGAAGGAGTATACAGCCAGTATAGACGCTTCTCTGGATGCCCTCAATGGCTCGAATCTCCCTCAAGAGCGATGGTGGGCATCCTCCGCGACGACCGACGACTCGGGCTTGGAAGTACGACCTGCCGCTCTAATCCCCGCGGGTATCGACAGCGAAGATCAAGTTGGTGTTTATTCCATC